>Ga0180438_10000804_pt1 | contig 57185 bp, 50 predicted proteins | sample SS_ome_12_FD_132455 | JGI IMG/M metagenome (GOLD analysis project Ga0180438, IMG submission 132455) | Hypersaline lake sediment archaeal communities from the Salton Sea, California, USA - SS_3_D_2 metaG | ecosystem: Environmental > Aquatic > Non-marine Saline and Alkaline > Hypersaline >... | reverse complement strand
GCTCATGGATGCCGATCAAATCATTCGGAGCGTCTCCGGCGTGCGTGTTGCCTCAGGCGAGATGGCATTCGTCCGAGAGGAGAAGTGGTTTGTGAGCAGCGAAGGCGCCGACATCACACAGCAACGGTTTCAGTCTGGCGCCGGCATCCAGGCCATGGCTGAGGGAAAAGGCGAGGTGCAGCGGCGCTCCTTCCCAGGGTCCTTCGGCGGCGACAACGCCAACCGCGGATATGAGTTCGTCGAGCAGATGAATTTGGTTGGGAATGCGAAGCGGATCGCCGAGGAGGCGGTGGCATTGCTCTCGGCCGACCCTTGCCCGTCTAAGAACACGACCCTGATTCTCGAAGGGGGACAACTCGCACTCCAAGTGCATGAGTCGTGCGGCCATCCCGCCGAGCTCGACCGCGTCTTCGGCACCGAACGGAGTTTCGCCGGCACATCGTTTCTCACAACCGACAAGCTGGACCGCCTCCGCTACGGCGCCGAGATCGTGAACCTCTACGCGGACGCGACGATTCCGGGCGCAATGGGAAGTTTTGGATATGATGATGAAGGCGTCCCCGGTCAGCGCGTCGATATCGTAAAGAAGGGTGTTTTCACCGGCTACCTCAGCTCCCGGGAGACGGCTGCGCAACTCGGAATCCAGAGCGGCGCGGCCATGCGCGCCAGTGGCTGGAACCGCTCTCCCATCATTCGTATGACCAATGTGAGCCTCGCTCCGGGCGATTCGAGCCTGGAGAAGATGATCGCCGAGACCGACGACGGCGTCTATGCGGCTACGAACAAAAGCTGGAGCATCGACGATCAGCGCTTGAACTTCCAGTTTGGAACCGAGATTGGATGGGAGATTAAGAACGGGCAGCTCGGCCGAATGCTCAGGAATGTCAACTACCAGGGCGTCACTCCGGAGTTCTGGGGAAAATGCGATGCCATCGCCGGTTCCGATGAGTGGCACGTCTGGGGGCTGCTCAATTGCGGAAAAGGCGAACCCATGCAGGTCATGTGGGTCGGACACGGCGTGGCTCCGGCCCGTTTTCGAGACGTCAGAGTCGGGATCGGCCGACAGGGATAACGGGTTCGATGCATCCTCGAACGAAGGAGAGACGACCAAATGATCGGTGAAGCCAAAGCCCTCGAAATGCTCGAAGCGGCCCTTTCATCGGCCGACTGCGAGCAGGCCGAGGCGATCCTCTCTATCTCGGACAGCGCCTTGACCCGATTTGCCGATTCGGCGATTCATCAGAATGTTGCGGAGGTCAATGCCATGATCTCCGTGCGAGCTGTGATCGGGAAGAAAATCGGTGTCGCTCGCGGCAATCAATTGGACGCAGAGAGCATTCGAGATGTGGCAAGGCGAGCGGTCGGGCTCGCTGAGCTGGCCGCGGAAGACGCGGAGTTCGTCTCGCTGCCACAACCCCAGCCCGTTTCTCAGGTGACGAGTTTCGCAGAGAAAACGGCCGCTTCGACACCCGAGCGGCGCGCCGAGGTGGCCCGCGCCGTCGCCACGGTCGCCGATCAGCACGGATGCAAAGCGTCCGGCTCGTTTTCGGTCGAAACCGCGGAGCTCGCCGTCGCGAATTCCCTGGGCGTGCGCGCCTATGCGACCTCGACGGAGGGAGCGCTGATAGCGGTCGCAGCCGACGATGCATCGAGCGGCTATGCCGAGTGGCGTGGCATGGACCTGGCGAATCTCGACCCGAAGTCGGTGGCGGAGACCGCCGCGCGGAAATGTGTCGAAGGACGTGGCGCGGAGCCGGTCGATCCAGGCGAGTATGCTGTCATCCTCGAGCCGCTGGCCGTGGGCGATATGCTCTTCATGCTCGCATACATGGGCATAGGGGCGCTGGCCGTCCAGGAAGGCCGTAGCTTTATGTCGGGGCGGATAGGGGAGGAGATTACGGGAAAGAACATCTCCATTTGGGATGATGGCACTGACCCGCGGCAACTCCCGTCGGCCTTCGACTGGGAGGGGGTTCCGCGCCAGAAGGTTCAGATCATCGAGAATGGCCTCGCGCGCGGACCGGTCTACGACTCCTATACCGCCCATAAGGAGGGGAAGGAATCCACCGGGCACGCCTTCCCCGCGCCCAATACCTGGGGCCCCATGCCGACTCACATGTTCCTCGGTCCCGGCGACAGCAGTGTGGAAGACATGGTCGCGTCCACCGACCGCGGCATCCTCGTCACCCGGTTTCACTATACGAACGTCGTCCACGAGAAGCAAACGGTCTTCACAGGCATGACGCGCGACGGCACGTTCCTCATCGAAAACGGCGCGATAGCCCGCCCGGTCAACAATCTCCGCTTCACCCAGTCTATCCTCGACGCCCTCGCCAGCGTCGAGATGATCGGAAGGGACTTACAGCTCGTCGAGTATGCCTGCGCGCCCGCGCTCAAGATCGGGAAGTTCAGCTTCACGAGCTGATGCCGCTTACCGGCCTATGCTCTTCTCTGCCCCTCGGTTCGAAGCGGCGGTGCTAAGCGGCCTTCGCTCGCGTTTCAGCATGTGGGAAGGTCCCATTAAATCGCACACCGAATCTGATAGGCCGTAATCTTATCCGCGAGATAATCGCTGCGGAACTGCCTGTAAGCAGATGACAAGGGGGGAAGTATGTCGCGGACTCTGACGTGGGTGCATCTTTCCGATATTCATGTAGGGTCGCCTTACCCATCATGGGATGCCGATATTGTAAGAGAGAGGCTCATTGAAGACCTGAATTCTTCGCATTGGGATTCATGTCAAGTTGACTTCCTCTTCATCACGGGCGACTTAGTCTATGGCAATCATGAGCAAGCGCAACCACCAATCATTTCCGAACAATATGGAAAAGCCAGGGAGTTTATCGAAAAGGTGTGTAAAGCGGTCGACGTTCCACCTGAGCGCGTGTTCATTGTGCCTGGCAACCACGATATAGTCACATCTTGCTCGACTGAAAAATTAGAGTCAGTGTCATCATCTTGTTGCGGCGATCCCCAGAAGATCAGCAACCTTCTGGCTCAACCTGACGAAGATATGAAGGCAATTTTCAAGCGATTTGCGGAATACGGCGCCTTCCTTAAGGATGCGCGATACGGGTGCTGTGAAACATATGATTACGAAAGGTATGTAGGGTGGACTCATGTTGACGTCCGCGGAATGCAGGTCGGGATTGCTTCCCTGAATACCTCCTGTCTTTCCAAAGGGAGGGACGAGCAAGGGCATTTGTGGCTTGGGGATTGGCAGATAGAGAAGGCTCACGAAGCTATCAAGGAGGCGGACATTCGCGTCCTTCTCACCCACCATCCAACAGACTGGCTGTCGAATCCCGAAGCAAGTAAGATTGGCGATCTTGTCTTAAAGAGGTTCGATGTTCACCTCCATGGGCACGAACATTGGAATACAGTACGGAAAATCAACGATAAGCTATTGGTTGGCGGTGGGGCTTGCTATCTCCGACCATGTGGCGATCCAAGGAATCGAACCGGCTATAACGTAACAACAGTAAATCTCGCTGCAGGCTCTTCCAGGAGCTGTCTGCGAACATATGGAACTCAGAGCAATGCCTGGATACCCCTGACTGACAACACTTCGGTTGGTAGTGAGGGAGTTGCCAGCTGTAAGAGCTTGAAATTTGGATCTGCTACCAGGCCATGTGCAAAAGCCTCAACCGAACAGACATCTATTCCAGCGCCTTCGGGTAGCCCCTCCGGGAGCGCAAAGGTTCAACAGATGAGTGCGCCGGAGTTATTGCGCCGCAAGCTGGACTGCCAGGACACCGACTGGGTTGCTGTCAGCGACTTCGATCCCGATGGTTTGGTGGTGAGCACGCGGTATGAAGAGATACCAAGCGAACTACCGGAGCCTTGCCAAGAGATATACGACTACCATAAGCGTATGGAGTCTGAAGCGGAGGAAAGAGGCGAAGATTACAAGTATTCCAATGGTTCACGCTACCGGCTGCTCCGGCTGTCTCCTCATAACCGAACTCTTGAGGAGGAGCGTAACAAAGTTACCATAACCTTTGGGCCGTCGGACTACTTCCGGTTTCTCGCAACCTCGAGGGTATTGGACAAAGAGTTCGAGTGGCCGGATGGGCGGACCATCTCTCTGCGTGACAAATATCTTTCTGACGTTGCCGGCGAACCAGAGCGGGTAGTCGATTTTCTGGCGAATTCATTCGGGCTGAATATCCTTATCGTCACGGCAGATAACAAGGCGATATTTGTGCAGAGGTCGGAGAATGTAGCGCTTCGGAAGAGCATGCATCACATCTCTGTAAATGAGGGACTGAGAGCCTCGGACGGCAAGAAGCTATTCGATCAAAGGTCTGCCACCGACAAAACCCCGCTGATCGATGAGAAGGCGGCCCCTCGCGGTGTATTGGAGGAAATGGGCTATGCTCTCGATCCCGAGTCCGAACGCGTCATCTGGACCAGGCTGGGCCTCGATACCGATGGATATCAGTACGGCCTCCTCGGATACGTGCGAGTGAAAGCAACGACCCAGGAGATTCTTTCGCTTGCTCAATATGCGAAGGACCTTAAGCTCGAGACGCTGGGCGCTTTCTATGCTGTGGATTTTACCCCTGAGGCGATCTGTGAGTTCATCATAAGCCGTAATCCCTGGGTGGCGTGGGCGATTGATTGTCTCTACGAAGCACTGGCCTCCGTCGAATGCCTGAAGAGCGGTGACCCGCGAAACGTGGATGCCGTTTTCCGCCATTACGCGCAGGCTATTTGATTTGCCCTGAGAAACGATATGGTCGGAGGCTTGCCCGCGGGAAGATCGATTCGGTGTTCGTCAACTTCCCCCAAGGGCATGTCGTTCACCAGGGAACCCTTCCTCGCTGCCGAATGAGATTCATAATTCGCCCTGAGGATTTTTATGATTATTCGTGAGTACAACTCCAAGAAAGACAAGGACGCCGTTCGCCGTATCTGGCGGGAGATTGGGTGGATCGATAAGAACAGAGAGCGCCACGTCGATACGATCATGGAGTCGTGCCGCAGCTTTGTCGCCGAGTTGAACGGCGAGGCAGAGTGTGTGGTGACATCGGCGCCAGGGGTGGTCCGCTACTTGGATGAGGATTTGTCCTTCGCCTGTTGCACCAGCGCGGCCACAAGTTGGATCGCTCGTCGACAGGGCCTTCTCAGGCGACTTCTCGCGAGCCGACTTGCCGCGGACGCGGCCGAAGGGGGGCTCGTCGCCGGCCTGGGGATGTTCGACCAGGGGTTCTACAACCGGCTCGGATATGGCACTGGCAGCTACGAGCATTGGTTTCGCTTCGATCCGAGCACGCTGTGCGTCCGCGCGAAGCCGCGGGTTCCGCGCCGGCTGACGCGCGACGATGCCGACCTGATTCACGCTTCGAGGCGAGCGCGCCGTCGAGAGCACGGGAGCGTGAGCTTCGAATCGATGTCGGTGACCACCCAAGATCTCATATGGTCTGAGAAGGGATTCGGCCTCGGCTACTGCGATGGTCCGAACGGCGAGCTCACCCACCATGTATGGTGCACTCCCCGCGAGGGAAGCGGCCACTGCCATGTGGACTGGGTCGCCTTTCAAACCCCCGAACAGTTATTGGAGCTTCTCGCCGTTTTGCGAAGCCTTGGCGATCAGGTCCACCTTATCGAGATGCGTGAGCCGCCGGGAATCCAGCTCCAGGACCTGCTCGATCGGCCGTTTCGCCTGCGGGGGATGACCGAGAAATCGAAGTTCGAAAATCGCACCGACGCTCGGGCCTACTGGCAGATGCGAATGCTCGATGTGCCCGGATGCCTCTCCAAGACGCGTCTTCGCTGTGAGGAGGTAAACTTCAACCTCGAACTCACTGATCCGGTTGAGGCATTCTTGCCGGAGGGCTCCGAGTGGCGCGGCGTTGCCGGAAACTACGCTGTGACCCTCGGGCCGTCTTCCGGAGCGGAGAAGGGGACGGACGATTCGCTCCCGACGCTAAAAGCCACGATCAATGCCTTCACTCGGCTGTGGCTGGGAGTGCGATCCGCCACGGGAATCGCCTTTACGGACGATCTCTCGGGGCCGCAGGAATTGCTGGAAAGGCTCGATATGGCTTTGCGTCTGCCCCAACCAAAGCCCGACTGGGATTTCTGAACTATTCGGACGCGGTCGCGCTGCATCCGGGCAGAGGCGTTCCCTTTCGGTATGCCATGCCTTCGAAGACGGCGACGAGATTCCCCTCTCCATCGGTGATCTTCACGTCATAGGTGCCGAGTCGCCGCGACTTCGACACCTCGATCGCCTCGGCTGCAAGCGTCTCCCCTTCGGGCGGCCGAAGATAGGCGATGTGGCAGTTGACCGCAACCGCAAGCGTTCCGTATGAGTTACACGCAACGGCGAAGGCATAATCGGCCACGGTGAACAGCACGCCCCCGTGGACCATCCCGACCGAGTTGCAGTGCTCAGTCCCCACACGCATCTGCACCTTGGCCCGGCCGGGCTTCATATCGATGAGTTCAATGCCCAAGTGCTGCGCGAATGTATCTTTCTTCATCTGAGCGACGACGTCGTCCATGAGTGTTTCCCTCTCCCTATCGAATCGAGGTGCTTCTTGGGGCCTGGGGGACTGGATTCCTCTCTCTCGTCGAAGAACATCTCCCCGGAAGCCTGTTGCGCTTCTTGTTGGACGCAACTGACATGGCTCCGATTCCGTCAACAGGAGGTTGCCCCTTAGATGCCAATCACTCTGTCGGCGTGAATGCTGGCGAAAGGAGTCGGACCATGATGAAGCGATGGTATATATTGGGGAGTCTTGCGGTCGTGCTCATCGTTGTCTTCGCCGTTATGGCTGTGGCGCAGATGCCGCCCCCCGCTCCGGTGATGGAAGAGATGATGATGGAGGAGGAGACGCCTTCGTCTCCGGGCCGAGGCGCCGAGCGCTGGGGCCAGCCCGCTATGGCGGTCATGGGAAGCCACGTCTACATCGTCTTCGGGGGTAGCTTGTTGAAGTACGACGGGGAGTTGAACCTCGTCAAAGAGGCGGAGCTTCCCGCTGCGGAATGGGAAGCGGGTGAAGGCGAAGGACGCCGTGGTAGAGGGCGAGGTGGTGGACGAGGCATGGGCCGCGGGGCTGGCATGATGCCTCCGATGTAGCGGTCAGTCGTGTATCGAAATTACCGACTGGAATAAGAGGACATCGCTCTATGAGATGCGAATAGTCGGCCGTCGGGGGAGATTAAGGACGAGAGACGGACCGCATGTTGCGGTCCGTCCATCGCGAGGAGAATATAGTGAGAATCGATCAGGTGGCTGTACAGCTCTATACGGTTCGAGAGTTTATGAAAACCCCGGAGGATCAGCGACGAACGTTTGAACGGCTGCGGGAGATTGGATACGAGGCGATCCAGCTCAGTGCAGCCGGGTCCACCCCGCCTGAGCGCATTGCTCAGATGTGCGCCGAGGCCGGCCTGCGGTGTTGTTCGACGCACGAGACTGGACCTCATCATATGATCGATGAGCCGGAAGCGGCGCTCGATTATCTGCAAAAGCTAAATTGTCCCTCTCTGGCTCTTCCCGGTCCGTGGAGGGTGAAGCTCGATACGCTGGAGGATGTCGTTGCGTTCGCCAAACGCCTCGAAGCGGCGGGCAAGGTGTACGCCGACGCGGGCGTGATCTTCGCCTATCATAACCACGAAATCGAATTCCGGCGCTTCGACGGCCGCCTTATGTTGGAAGTCATCTTCGACGAGACTGACCCGCGCTATGTCCAAGGAGAACCCGATACATATTGGATCCAGTATGGAGGCGGCGATTCTATCGAATGGTGTCGCCGTCTTAACGGTCGGCTGCCTCTGCTGCACCTCAAGGACTACAAGATAACTCCGGACAACGAGCCTGCCTTCGCAGAGATCGGCCGGGGCAATCTCAACTGGAATGGGATCATCGCTGCCGCCGAGGCCAGTGGGTGCGAGTGGTATATCGTCGAGCAGGATGAATGTGAGGGCGATCCATTCGAAGCCTTGAAGACGAGCTTCGAGTATATTCGAGATTGTCTCTGCTCATAATACGCTACGCTAGGCACGTGCTCTGGGTGAGTGGTTCGCTGAATATGTCCGTTGCATCGTGGCAGTGACGTACGCGCATACAATAATCTGTAGGGATTGTTAAATTAACGTCACAGGGCCTGTGTTATTGCGGTGGGGAGCGTCCTGGATAGATTTCCACAACTGTTGGTATGTATGTGGATTTTCACTCGTCGTGTGATATAACGCGCAAATACGGGGCCGGAGCGAGGGGGCGGCGGATGGCCCTGTGCGATTTTGGGAACAGTCTGCTGCGCAAGAGCCTGGGGCGTGCGGCCATGTCTCCAGACACCGATCTCGCTTACGTCCTAAAGCTCCATGACGTCTTCTGACCCCCCACAACGATAACCGCCGGCGTAGAATGTCCGGCTCAAGTCGAACTCGGCTCCTTCCGAATAGAATGAGCGGCATGGTCGGCGAACGCCCGCTGTTGGGCCAGGGGTTTGGGGTTGGGCGATTGATGCCGACAGTCAACATTGTTTGGCACGCCGACCATCGACCTTGCAATAAGGGGGTGATTCCAGTCTTCACGGCGAGGGCGGATCGAGCGAGGGACAATACCGGAGCGGCCTGTCCAGTGGCGGGCAAGGCTCCGACAGCGTCCTCGAGGAGCGGATGTGAACGCCCCACTGGAATCTCCAAAATCGAGAAAGGGAAAAGAATGAAGCGACTTCAGTACCTGATGTTCTCCGTTCTGTTGCTCTGCGTGGCGGCTACGGCCTCCTTCGCAGCCAGCAGCGATACCATCACCGTCAACTACGAGGTGCAGGCCATCAACGAGATCAACATCGACGATGCCTCCGTAACCTTGACGGTGAGCAGCGCGACGGCTGGTTCGGCGCCAACTCAGGCGACGGACAGCACCACCTACGACATCACGACGAACTGTGCGGATAACGCCAAGAAGATCACCGCAGCTATCAACACCGCTATGCCGAGCGGCCTGACGCTGCAGATCAACATGACCGCACCGACAGGGGGGGCGAGCGCCGGCGCAGTCACGCTTTCCACCACAGCCGCGGATGCCGTGACGGGAATCGACGCTATCGCTCAGTCGAACATCGCCGCTGCGTTCACGCTGGACGCGACGGCGGCCGCTGGTGTTGTCGCCTCCGCCAGCAAGACGTGCACCTTGACGATCGCCGACTCCTAAGAGTCGGTTTTCTGGCGCACTGGGCGCGCCGTTGAGCGCTTTACGAGGTCACCTCCTCGGGGACACATGCATAAGCATACGGAACCACATGGAGGACGCATAATGAAGCATCTGATTTCCGCTGTCTTCGTGATGTGCGTGATGGCGATGGCTGGCGGAGTCGTCTTCGCCGCAAGCAACGACACCATCACCGTCAACTACGAAGTGCAGGCCATCAACGAGCTGAACATCGACGACGCGTCGGTGACCCTGACGGTCGACTCGGCAACGGCCGGTTCGGATCCTACCCAGGCCACCGATAGCACCACTTACGATGTCACCACGAACGCTGGTGATAACGCTAAGAAGATCACCGCAGCTATCAACACCGCTATGCCGAGCGGCCTGACGCTGAAGATCAACATGACCGCGCCGACCGGCGCGAGCAGCGCCGGAGCGGTCACGCTTTCCGCGACGGCTGTCGATGCGGTTACCCTCATCGACAGCGTTTCGGAGGCGAATATCGCCGCCGCGTTCACGCTGGACGCCACACTGGCGGCCGGCGTCGTTGCTTCGGCGAGCAAGACGTGCACGCTCACCTTGGCGGACAGCTAGGGAACGAGCGTTTCTAATCGGCGAGGGGCAGGCCGGCGGCAGTCAGCTTGCCCCCCGCCAACCAAAAGCGGGAGGGGTCATGGGGATGAAGTTCTTCGAAGCCGTACTCTTCGTGTGTCTGTTGAGTCTGTGTGTCTGTTCTCTCGGGTGGGCTATCGATATCACGTCTACGGGCAACTGGGCCGAGACGATCAACGCTGGCGATCTTGTTGGGGGCGCAGGGACCGACCTGAACGATCAGTACACCAGCGCGTCGGATCAGGTCGCCATCACGATCAGCAATACGCTCGACGATAATGATAACTGGCGCGTAGACGTGCGTAAGTCGGACACGAGCTGGCACAACGACCTGTCCGTGTCTGTGAAGAGAACGGACGGGGGCAGTGGAACAGGCGCGATTTCGGGGGGGACGAGCTTCCAAACGGCCGGTGCTGTGGACGCTGAGTTTTTTAATGGGAGGGGTGATCGGTCGAACGTCCATGTCCAATTGCAGGTCTCCGGCATGTCCGTCAGCATTCCGCCGGCGACGTACTCCACGAGCATCGTATTCACGGTGGTGGACACATTATGACGCATCGCCACACAGCAGGTCGCAGCTCTTTATGATTTTTGTCCTGCTTGCGGCCCGACGAATCAGTCTCGTGGTGGAGTCAGCGACGTTCGCATCCAAGATCACAACGGCTTGATCCAGGCAAGCCCGGAAAAGGAGAAGGGGGGATGAGAAAATTAGGCTTCGTGATTTCGCTGTATGTGTTGGCAATGGTCATTGGGGGCGCGGCATCGGAAGCGCTTACTCTCGCTACGGGCAGCCCCACATGGACCGAGATCATCGATGTCAGCGACCTCACGGGGGGGGCGGGAACTGACCTTACCGGTGACTACTACACGCCTATAGACGAGTACAGCGTCACCGTTACGAACTGTGTGGATAAGTGGGATGCATGGCGTGTCGATGTCAGGAAGTCGGACACGAGTTGGCACAGCGACCTCGTCCTGCATATCAAGAGAACGGGCGAAGGCTCCGGCCCAGGGATGGTCACTGGGGGAACGGACTACCAGACCGTAACCGACCTCGACGCAGCCTTCTTCAACGGGGAGGGGGGCCGCTCGGGGATGTACGTTCAGATTTGGGTGAGCGGCATGTCGGTCCAGGTCCCTCCCGCAACGTATTCAACCAATATCGTACTTACGGTGGTGGACACATGATAACCAAAACCTATGCAGTTACAGCGATGCTCTGCCTTTCCATTGTCACAGCGGCGGCGCCGTGTTTAGCGGGGATCGTCGTGGTCGGCGCTCTCACGCATGAAGCGGAGCTGACGCCCGGTGGGATGACGCAAGGGCGCATTATGGTGCGCAATGACTCGGAGCATCCACAGCAAGTCAAGGTGTACCAGAACGATTATTTGTTTCACGCTGATGGGACAAACCTCTATGGGGACCCAGGCAGCGTGGCCCGCTCGAACGCCGCGTGGATTTCCTTTTCGCCACGCCTGATGACAATTCAGGCCGGCGAAACCGTTCCGGTCCATTACGCCCTTCGGGTTCCCAGCGATCCCTCCCTCCGCGGCACCTACTGGAGCCTTCTTATGGTGGAGCCGATCCCCGATGGGACACTCGATCCCGAAGGGCCGAAAAACAAGTCCATGGCTGTGGCGACGATATTGCGCTACGCAGTGCAAATGGTCACGCATATTGGCAACACCGGGGCTTGCGAGTCCACGATTATCGACAAGCGACTCGTTACTGATAACGGGGCGTCGGCGCTCTTCGTGGACATCGAAAATACCGGCGAACGCTGGCTGAGGCCGTTGGTGTGGCTCGAGGTGTACGACGACCGCGGGGCGCCTCGCGGTCGCATCGAGGGCCAACAGCTGCGAATCTATCCGGGGTGCTCTGTCCGCTTTCAGATTGATCTGACCACACTCCCTTCCGGGGACTACACGGGTCTCCTTATAGCGGACAATGGGGACGAGCACGTTTTTGGAGCGAGATATGGCTTTTCGATTAAGTAAACTAATTCAAGCGGCGTTTCTTTCACTGCTCATACTCATGTTGGGGGTAAGCTCTGGGTTTGGACAGGGCAAAGGACAGGGCGTCGAGGTGTTAGGCGTTGAGCCTGCGCTTCGCGAGGTGATGCCGGGGCAGATCCTAAGCCATAGTTTCCGGGTCACGAATCGGAGCGAGCGAACCGAGGAATTCGTCGAGTCTCTAGAGCTTCCGACGGGGTGGGATACGATCCTACCACAGGCGACGTTTTCGTTATTGCCGGGAGAATCGACGACGCGGCTGGTCGCCTTCCGCGTTCCGACTCAGGCGATCGCGGCCCGCTACGGCATCGTGTACTCCGTCCGCAGCCAGCGCGATTACGCCATCCAGGACTTCGAGCAACTGGAGGTTGTCGTGGCGGCGGTCGCCAACCTCGTTCTGCTGCCCGAATCGGTGCCGGAGTGGGTGATCGCTGGAGATGAATATCAGGTGAGCGTCCGTCTCATCAACCAGGGGAACGCGGCATTGGACGTTCGCCTCGAGGTCGCGAGCGAGGTGGAATATCCGTCAACCATCGCACCGCAGTCATTGGCCCTCGGTGTCGGGCAGAGTGAGGTCGCAACGGTTGTCGTCCAGACGGACCCGGAGGCAAAGAAGCTGCGGCCTCAGGTCGTCGAGGTTAAGGCGACTGCGAGCAGTGCCGGCGAAGAGCCGATCGTCGTCGGCATACCCATTTCGGTGCAGATCATTCCGCGCGTCACGACCGAGCCGGATTTGGCGCAGCGCTTGCCGGTGACGGTCGCGCTGCGAACCACCGGTGAGGATGGCGACGGCGGAAGTCAAATCGAAATGGCCGGAGCGGGCCCGCTGGATGAAGATGGAAATCGGAGCATTGATTTCCTTCTGCGAGGTCCAGATGTGCAGGATCGAAGCATTTTGGGATTGCGCGACGAGTATCGGGTTACCTACCAGTCGCCTAATCTCGATGTGCGCGTCGGAGATCAGACGTACGGCCTGTCTCCATTGACCGAGTATTATCGGTATGGTCGCGGAATCGAACTGACGTCGCGTTTTCTGAAGTATAGAGGGGAGTGGCGCGCCTATCTTCTGCGGGGGCGCTGGGAGTCGTCTCTGAAGGAAGCCGCGGCCTGTGTGGGCAGTCGTATCAACGACCTCGTCACCGCCCGGTTGAATTTGCTCTCGAAGCGGGATTCCGAGGATGAAACGGGGGTTTCCGACCGTCTCTGGAGCTTAGTCGCGGAGGTATCTCCCAGTGACGATACGGCCCTCACCCTGGAGTATGCCGGTGGCGACAGCGACCGAGATGGGGTCGAAGGAGATCATGCCTACCGTATTGACTGTCAAGGGAAGGTCGGGCCGCGAGGATACTTCAACCTGAGTCGAACACACGCGGGCCCGGATTATTTCGGCTACTACAACGATGCCGATTACTCGAGCGGGACTTTCTCGTATCGGGTCACGAACCGGCTGAGTGGGCACGTATCGTATCGCACCTACGAGAAGAACCTCGACGTGGACGCGGATCGTGACATTGCGCCGCGCGAGCGGATCGTACAGACTGGTTTCCAATACGATTTGCGGGGAGGATACTATCTCTCGCTCGATCGAGAACGCTTCCGGCGACGCGATGAACTTCTGCCGGGCGAGACCGACTACGAGGAGAAACCGCTGACGCTGATGCTCGGCCGCTCGGGGCGACAGTATGGCTGGAGATTCGATGTGCGTACGGGAAAGCAAGAAGACTTCGCGGCCGGAGAGAGCCGTCACGTGACTCACTACAACCTCTTCGCTCACTATCAGCCATCGCCGAGAGAGACCTTCACCGTGTACGGTGGAATCGGGGATCGCGATACATTGAGCGGGAGCTATCTCCTCGGCAACCGCGACAACGTCGGCGCGACTGTATCCCTGAGGCCGCGCGACGACTTGCGATTGCAACTGAACTACCTGCGATATGGATTTCGCAGCGACCAAACGAGCGATCATAGAGAGATCGTAGCCAACTATGGATCGCCAGGGGAGCGGATGTGGAGCCTGCGACTCCGTCGGACTGCCCGCGACAATGCCGACAGCGAAACAGCGTATGTGCTCGAATATAGCATTCCTTTCAGCGTTAAGATCGGAAAGAAGCGCAGCCTCGGAAGCGTGTCCGGCCGGGTCATCGATGTGATGCAGCCCGAACGGCCGGGCATCGCGAACGTCGTTCTCCATATCGGCGAAGCGACGGCCGTAACCGAGGAAGACGGTCGCTTCATCTTCCCCGCGCTACGCCCAGGCGTCTACGAGCTCCGGGTCGCCAGTGGGCTCATCGGTATGAACCGCGTGACGGAAAAGAAGTCACCCTATCGAGTTAAAATTGAGGGTGGCGAAGTCACGAGAATGGACATTGGGATCACGGAGGGAGCGACCGTGGAAGGGCAAATCGGCACATCCGCCCAGCCCTCGGCCAAGCCCGCGTATTTGGCCGGGCGAGGAGAAGACGCCGAAGCCTACGAGCGCGACGCCAAGCCTTTGTACGAAGCCGTAGGACCTACAGGCGACCTCACTCCGCGAAGCATTTCGCCTCAGACTTTCCAGGGAATCCTCGTCGAGCTGGCTAGCGGCGACGAAGTGGTTCGCACTCTGACCGACTACCGCGGTCGGTTCAAATTCGAAGGGGTTCGACCCGGCCCCTGGCGCCTCAAGGCATACGAGCACAATGTGCCCCTCCACCACCATATCGAAATGCCGGAGCGGGAATTGATGGTTGTCTCGGGTGGGACGTATGAGGAGACGTTCGAAGTCCTACCGACGCCAAGACGCGTTCATATCATCGACGAAGGGACGCTCGACGCCTTGAACTGAAACGACGAGCGGCCGGCTTGTAGGCGGGAGGGCCTGCAAGCCGGCTATGCCGAAACACATGGAGCCCGAGACATAGACTCCGAGGGAGTGAACATGAAACTCGAAGAGAGTGTGAGCTATTCCGAGGCGGACGAAAGTAAGCCCAAACACAGCTTAAGCATATTGGTTCTCGACGACGAAATAAGGGTGTGTCAACTCCTACACGATGTGCTCGTCCAAGAGGGGCATCAGGTTGCGACTTTCACCAGTGGGCTTGCGGCCATTGAGGCGGCGAAGCACGAGCGGTTCGATATGGTATTCCTGGACCTTCGGATGCCCGAAATGGCCGGCCCCGAAGTGTTGAATGCTCTCCAACCCCATTTGCCGCGCGCCATATTCGTCGTCATGACGGCGTACGCGGATTCCGAGATGATCGAACAGTCCCTCGGAGATGGGGCGCTTTTATGTCTGCACAAGCCGATTAGCATCGCCCAGCTTATAGAACTCGTCGCCTGCATGTCCGGGAAAGTGTATGAATAGGGACCAACCTAAGACCATAATCTCACTGGGGACCGCCCAAGTAACCCAGGGCCTTCAACTTCTCGTGTAGTTCCGGCGTCAACCTAACCTGTGGGGGACGCCCTGTAGTCAACCGCTCTCGCCAGTCGCGTTGGGCCAGGAGCCATTCCGCCATGAGCTGTTCGCCGTAGGCGGCCCGCACAGGGAGCTGCTCACTGAGGTTGACCTGCTCATTCGGGTCCGCCCGCGTATTCCATAACCCGAGCGATTCCTTCGCCGCAGTCTCTCGCGGCAGAACTGAGACGTCGACGACTCGCTTGTACCCATCCTCATCGATGATCCCCACGAGATCGAGATCATTGCTGTCCCAGAACGCCACCTCGCCATAGATACGTCGATTTGACGTGCCGTGGCCGCCTCGAATCGTTTGTCCGAGATTGACTCCGGAGATCCGGTAGGGAAGATTTGGCTGGACTCCGGCCGTTGCCAGAACCGTCGGTGTCAGATCGAGCAAGCTGACACGATCACCGACCGTCGCGCCGGCGAAGGCGCCATCGGGAAAACGCACTACGAGCGGCACGTGCAGCTCTTGCTTATTCAGAGTGTAGCCGTGGCCCCAAGTGGCGTGCTCACCAAATGACTCGCCATGATCGGCTGTGAAGATCACGAGGGCATTGTCGAAGCGCCCAGCCCGTCGGAGTATGCTCAGGAACTCGGCAAATCCTCGATCCGCCGCCAACACCTCCGCATCGTAGAGGTCGATGAGGTGTTGATAGTCTTCTTCGGAAAGTCCCGGACGCACCGGGTTTACATCGTGCATCCAGGCCACCGGCCCGGCGTACTTCCCGCCGAAGCCACGGTCGAACAAGCGCAAATCCTCCAGTCGGGGAGCATACGGTTCATGCGGCTCCATGGTGTGGAGATACAAAAACACCGGCTGTTCTGGATCGTGCTTGGCCAGGAAGCGTTGCGCGTGTCCGGTGACCACTGCGGCGACTGGGGGATCGGCGAGGACGAATTCGTCATACCCCTGACCGAATCCCGCATGCTGAGCGATTTGTGGATTGGCCGTGACGCACAAAGTCGCGTATCCCGCATCACGCAGCATCTCGGAGAGCAGCCTCGGCCATTCTTCTAATACATCGGATTCATGCATCGCGCGATGCACCGTAGGATAGAGCCCTGTAAGCATCGAGGCGACTGCCGGCTTCGTCCAAGTCGCAAGCGTCATCGCCTGTTCGAACAAAGTTGCGTCCGGAGCGAATACATCGATATTGGGCGAAGTCCCGCGTTCGTATCCATAGCACCCCAAATGATCCGCTCGCAACGCATCCACCACATAGACGAAAATATCGGGCCGCTCCTCATCTTTGGTGGGCCAAGGAAGCGCCACGAGTTCTCCGTCTGTCGGCGCGCTCGGCGAGACGGGCTCCGGGCGTCCGGGCAGATCGTTGGAGCAAGCCGGGCGCAGCCAGAGACGAATAGACCCCTCTGGGGGAACGCGGATCACGCGCCACAAGCTTTCTCCAAGTGTAAAGGCAAACCGGCGCTCGTCGCTTCCTGGAAGCTCGAATGCCTGCGTCCCAACGGGGCCGAGATGGAGTCCGATCTTCGAGCCGCGCTGCCATCCCACGAATTCGATAGGGCGATTCCCCGAAGCATCCGACAGCTCGGCCGCACAGGCGATTTCCCCTGTGCGGCCCTCCGGCAGTTTTCGACGGGCCACTTTGCCACCGATGTCGAGACGGACGAGTTGCCCTTCCCATTGCGACAAATCGAGATCCATGTTCGCGACGGGGCGGGAATCGCTGGTTTCGGAAAACAGTAATCGCGCCGTTTGCTCGCTGACGATACCGGCTTCATCGGTTGACAGCGTCACCCTTGCCGTCATGAACGAGTCCGCCCACGGCCTAACTGCCCACAGAGCGGCCCCGGCAGCGCACAGAAGAAGAATGCCCCCAAATACCTTCCAGCGGACGGATTCTCGATTGGGTGCGCCCACGCTCACGGAATCACTTCCCTGCGGCAGGAATCTACGGCACGGTTCGAGAGAGCGACGTTTCTCTCAAGCCTTTATCGTGCTCTTCTTCCGTGGAAAACATGTATCGCCCTGCCCTGCCGATGGAGTCTCATATTGTACGCAATATCGCATATATGGTTGAAAGCGCCCGATGGGTATGGAAAATCTATGCGCACACAGTTAGAATAGGCGACAGTACGCCAAGGAGGGAATCGCGGTGGGCATTATCGGTTGGGTCATTGTCGGGATCGTCGGCATCGTCATCTTATGGTGGATTGCGACATTCAACAGAATGATCGTGCTCCGCAATCGAATCGACAACGCCTGGTCGCAGGTGGATGTACAGCTCAGAAGGCGCTACGACCTTATTCCGAACCTCGTCGAAATTGTCAAAGGATATGCCGCCCACGAGCGGCAGACCTTCGAGGAGGTCACGAAGGCCCGTCAGGCCGGCATCGACGCTCGCACCGTGCAGGACCAGGCGCAGGCCGAGAATCTGATCACATCCGCGCTGCGGCGTCTCTTCGCCGTCGCCGAGGCATATCCACAGCTGCGCGCCACCGAGAACTTCCAGCAGCTTCAGGAAGAGCTGTCCGGCACGGAAAGCAAGATCGCCTACGCCCGTCAGTTCTACAACGATACCGTTCTCTCATATCACAACCTTATTCAAGCCTTCCCCGCCCGCATCGTTGCCGGCATGGGAGGATTCCAGAAGCGAGATTACTTCGAGATCGAAGAGGCGGCCGCTCGAGGCCCCGTCCAGGTCCAGTTCTGAGCCGCTGCTGAGGACGCCTCATGTTCGATGCCATCGCCGGGAACAGACGGCGATCCTACCTCCTGCTTTGCTGCGTGGTCCTGCTCCTCTCCGGCGTCATCTATGCCGTCGGGCTGTACTACGAACTGGGCTACTGGTTCGGGCTCCCTGCGCTGATCTTCGCGCTCGTCTTCGCCTGGGGAAGCTACTACTACAGCGACAGTATCGTGCTTTCCATGAGCAATGCCAGCGCGGTGGAGAAGAAGGACGAACCCTACCTCTACAACACCGTCGAAGGCCTCTCCATCGCGGCCGGCCTGCCAATACCCAAGCTCTACCTCATCGAGGACTCGGCGCCCAACGCCTTCGCTACCGGGCGTGACCCCCAACATGCGGCTGTGGCCGTCACGCGCGGATTACTCGAGAAGATGAACCGGCTGGAGTTGGAGGGGGTGATCGCCCACGAAATGTCCCACATCGGCAACTACGACATTCGGTTCATGACGCTGGTAGCCGTTCTTGTCGGGACAGTTGCTCTCTTCGCCGACTGGATGCTCCGAGCTCGCTGGTACGGCGGCCGTCGGAGCCGGCGCGGCGGCCATCCGATTATCGCCCTTATTGCGCTCCTCTTCATCATCCTTTCGCCGATCATCGCGCAGTTGATGAAGCTCGCCCTCTCCCGCCAGCGCGAGTATCTCGCCGATGCGACCGCAGCCAAGCTCACGCGCTACCCAGAGGGCCTCGCCTCGGCCTTAGATAAACTCGGTGCCGACACCGACCCCCTCGAAGTCGCCAACAAGGCCACCGCCCATCTCTACATCATCAATCCCCTCACCGAGCACAAAGGGATGATCAACAGCCTTTTCGCCACCCATCCACCGATAGAAGAACGGGTGGCGCGGCTCCGCGAGATGTGACGCTCGCTTCGCGGCATACAACGTCGCGGTATGAGCACAGAACAGGTGGTTTGAGCGCCTGAGGGATGCGGTTGGGCTTCCTGGAGCACTTCTCGTATTGTCGTCTTCGCATCCTCTGCTATACTACAGGCAAGCGATATCGGAGGATCGATATGAAACATGTGCTGATGGTTTGGGGCGGATGGGAAGGGCATGAGCCCAAGCAATGCGTCGACGTTTTCGCTCCCCATCTCCAATCACAGGGCTTCGAGGTGCGAATTGCGGACAGCCTGGACGTCTACCTTGAGGAAGACTACATGCGATCGCTCAGTCTCATCGTGCCGGTTTGGACGATGGGAAGCCTCAAGCCAGAGCAAGAAGGAGGGCTTCTCGAAAGCGTCAAAGGCGGCGTCGGAATCGCCGGCTGGCATGGGGGTATAGGCGACTCCTTTCGAGAGAACGTAGATTACCAATTTATGGTTGGAGGACAGTGGGTCGTGCATCCCGGGGGCATCATCGACTACGAGATCGACATATGCGCTCACGATGAACCCATCACCAAGGATATCCCGGATTTCAGGCTCCACTCCGAGCAGTACTACATGCACGTCGATCCGTCTAATGAAGTCCTCGCCACGACGACCTTCAGCGGAGATGTCTATCCATGGGTCGAGGGCGTCGTCATGCCCGCCGTCTGGAAGCGGCGCTACGGGGAAGGTCGCGTCTTCTACGCGTCCTTCGGCCATGTGGCTTCAGACTTCGATGTTCCGGAGGCGAAAGAGATCGTTACGCGCGGCATGCTCTGGGCCGCTCGCCGAGGGGGGAATTGAATGAGAGAGCAAATAACCGTGCAGCCCATGAAGTTGGGGATCATCGGTTGTGGCAACATCAGTGACGTCTACTGCGAGAATGCGCAGAAGATGGAGGCGCTCGACCTCGTCGCATGCGCCGATCTTATTCCGGAGCGCGCACAAGCAAGAGCGACTGAGTTCGACATTCCCGCCGCCTATACTCCAGAGGAACTTCTGGCAGACCCGGAAATAGAGCTCGTATTGAATCTCACCACACCGAAGGCGCATGCGGAGGTCGCCCTGACGGCGATCGATGCCGGCAAGCATATCTACAACGAAAAACCTCTCGCTATCGATAGGGAGAAAGGTCGCCAGATCTTAGAGGCGGCGGAGGCGAAGGGGGTACGAGTCGGCTGTGCGCCCGATACGTTCCTAGGCGCCGGCCTGCAAACCTGTCGCAAATTGATCGACGATGGGTGGATCGGCAAGCCCATTGGAGCAAGCGCCTTCTTCACATGCCATGGCCACGAACACTGGCACCCTGACCCCGAATTCCTCTACGAAGCCGGTGGCGGTCCGATGCTCGATATGGGTCCGTACTACGTCACAGCTCTTGCGACCCTCATGGGGCCGGTGCGGCGCGTTACGGGATCTACGAGCGCGGCCTTCTCCCAGCGGACGATCACCAGCGAGAAGAAACGCGGCAAGACAATTGACGTTCAGGTGGCCACTCACGCCGTCGGCATACTGGACTTCGTTGCAGGCGGCGCCGCCGTGCTCGCGATGTCCTTCGATATTTGGGCCGCGGAACTGCCTCGGATTGAAATCTATGGCGAGCGTGGAACCCTCAGCGTTCCCGACCCGAACACCTTCGACGGCCCTGCTCGAGTTTGGCTGAATGGGGATTGGAAGGAAGTCCCTCTGACGCACTCCTACCGCGAAAACAGCCGCGGCCTCGGCGTAGCCGATATGGCCGCCGCCATCCGCTCCTCACGCCCCCATCGCGCCAGCGGCGAACTTGCATTTCACGTGCTCGACATTATGGAAGCCGTCGAAGACGCCTCTCGGCTGGGGAAACATATCGACATTGTCGGCGGCTGTGAAAGACCGGCGCCGATGCCGATGCATCTCCGCTCGGGACAGGTCGACGTGTAGCTATTTCTCAACATACGGAAACATTGACTTCTCTCCGCATTCAGCCTGATTGTGGAATATGAATAATTAGAAGCAGCAAAATCGGTTGCTGAAGATTCACTAACAAACCAAACGAATACCCATAGAGCGATACTCTGAAGGCTCGGAGGCTATCCACCTCCGAGTCTGTCGTTTAAAGGAAGTCTCAGGCGGCGTCTTGAGGAGCGAGAATCTTGTCGAAGCAAGTTGAGACCTGGATAGTTGAAACCTAAATAGTCATGACTTGTGGTTCCTCATGGCATTGAGTCCGTCGGGTCACGTGAAACCTGCAGATCTGCATGGGCCTATTGGCTGACCTCCAAGGGAAGAGCCGCCCGCCGACAACCGGCGGGCGGCTCCAATTGTAACCTAAGTTGTAGCCCAAGCGCATCGAGTCAGATTTACAGCAGCTTGGTCCCGTTGATCATCAGCTCGAACTCGCACCCCAGGACCTTCGCCGCCCGACGAGCCATCACCATCCGCTCCAGAAACAACTCGAAATACTCCATGATCGACGCAATTTCCGTATCGATTTCCAGATGGAGGGAGACGATAGTGCGATGATGGTTGACTGTAATCGCCGAGGATATCGTAGCGTAGTTCACGCGGTCATGCTCGTCGTAGCGCGAGGGATGGATGTCGCGAACGCGGCTGCGGGCGACGTCGGATTTGTCGGCGATAATTACAGCCGCGGCGACTGGGCCGAACGGCTCGCCGTATTGCTCCTCGTGGTTGCCGAGGGCCGCCATAATCTCCGCCAACTCCGTCGGCGGCATACCCATTTCCTTGAGAATGGAGTAGGCCAGCATAACTGCGACCTGCCCATGCTCCTCTCGCGCGGCGACGTTGCCAATGTCGTGGATATAGCCGGCGATGGCCGCCAGCTCCGCCTCTCTCGGATCGCGGTCGAGCGCCGCTATGATGTGCCGCGCCCTTTCCGCCACCACATCGGCATGTCGGAACCCGTGCTCCGTATACCCGATGGAATCCATATTGCGGTCGGCGCGAGCAATGTAGACTTTGATGTCCTCGCGCCGCTGTACATCCTCCAAGGTGATCGACTCAGCCATTTTCAATGCCTCGCTTCAGAAAATCCTCTGCAAACGCACTGTAGCGCTCCTCGTGAATCGCCTCTCTGATTCGCTCCATCAACCTCAGATAGAGATACAGATTGTGGTAGCTCAAGGAGCGCGCAGCGAGAATCTCTCCTGCCTTATAAATATGTCTCAGATAGGCCCTCGTATACCGAGCGCAGACTGCGCAATCGCACTCCGGATCGAGAGGGCCAAGATCGTTTTCGAAGCGCGCGTTCTTTAAGTTAATCTTTCCCCGCCACGTATATGCTGTACCATTTCGTCCGAGCCGAGTCGGCAACACGCAATCGAACATGTCAATGCCCCTCAGCACGGCCGCTACGATATCCCAGGGCGTTCCTACGCCCATCAAGTATTTCGGTCGGCCGTCGGGGAGAAGAGGCGCTGTCTCTTGAAGAAGGCGAAGCATCTCCCCCTTGGGCTCCCCGACCGATAGACCCCCGATGGCGTATCCGTCGAAAGGCATTTCCGTAAGACGCTGGGCGCTTTTCCTTCGAAGTTCCCCATCGAAACCTCCCTGCACGATGCCGAACAGCGCTTGATCGGATTGCCCCGCGTGCGCCTCTATGCATCGCTCCGCCCAGGCGTCAGACCGGGCTGTGGCCGCCTGGGCCTGCTCTCGGGTTGCCGGATAGCCCACTGGCTGATCGAAGGCCATGATGATGTCCGCGCCGATAGCATGTTGGATATGGATGGCTGCTTCAGGAGTGAGGAAGTGCTCGGAGCCGTCGATGTGAGACCTGAAGCTTACTCCCTCATCTGTGACCTCGATCAAAGGGGCCAGGCTGAATATCTGGTACCCTCCGCTGTCCGTAAGCGTAGCGCCGTTCCACTGCATGAAAGACGCGAGTCCACCGACTCGTTGGATCAGCCCGATCCCCGGTCGGAGATAGAGATGGTAAGCATTCCCCAGGACGATTTGCGCCCCCATACCGGCCACCTCTTCCTCAGAGAGCGCCTTTACAGCGCCCTGGGTGGCGACAGGCATAAACGCAGGCGTATCAAAGGCCCGGCCCCGCACTGTCACGGTGCCCGCCCGAGCGCCTGAGGAATCCATCTTGTGAGTGGTAAACTGAAGCACGGGATGTGGTCGGCGGCAGTATAGCTACGTAGTGCCATCGATGTCAACCATACGGGCCGTCGGGTTTCTAACCACTATGATAGCGCTTCGGCAAGCGCCGTGCAGCGCCGCCGATCTTCACTCGGTTTCGCCGCCTTACCCTTGGGGCTGATTGGTTCGCGGGATTAGAGGAAGGAGGGAAAGGAGGGGCAGTGAGCGAACCCATGAAGGCTAGCATCCTCTGAGCCCTCAACTTGACACTGCAAGAACCCGATCACTATAATTCCGAGGGGCAAGGAGGCACAAAGTTTGCCCCAGATAATCTGCCCCCAATGCGGAACGGTAAACGATAGCCGAGCGGCGGACTATCCGTTCTGCGTGGAATGCCAGAATAATCTGGCTAAATGTGGATATTGCCGATGGTTCGATCCTGCCACGGCAGTGTGCGTTCATCCGGTAGTCGCAGGAGTCTTCGAGGTTAGCGAGGCGGCGACGCCGCCGTGTATCTATCACACGCCAAACGAGCAAGTGCTGGTACGGCGTCGAGGGATGCATCTACTCGTCGGCATACTCTTCGTACTGGTCGTGGGAGCTCTGATCTACGGCATCATGCGTATGGAGGAGCCCCAAGGCGTCGAGCCCGGACCGGCCATCTCGCGACTCGATCTCGCTATAGAGGCTGACTATAAGGGAGCTGTTGTAGAAAAGCCCTATGCTGTGACGGCGCTCATTTACAATACGTCGAATGTGTCGTCCGAAGGCGTTCGGTTGGAGATCGCTAGAGCTTCGCTCGAAGACTTCGATCTCGTTGAGGCTGTGCCAAAGCCTTTGGGTCAAACCGAGCGCGGTCTGTGGGAGATACTCTACTATCCCGCCTTAAATGTGGGAGAACATGTTGCTATCAATTTGAATCTGCTGCCGAACAAGGCCGGCACGGCTCATCTTACGGTTCGCCTCGTATCGGGCAACAATGTCTACCACGGTATGACCGATTTGCCGATTGTTGTCGCTGAGGCGCCAGGGACGGGAATACCTGGCGCAGAGGGGGGAAGGAAGGAGTCGCAGCCATGAGGCCGGGCGACGCGTTGTTGAAGCGCAAAGTGCGGAGTGAGTTTATCAAGCGGGAGCTCAATACTAATCAGCTTGAGGTTAACGTCATCCATGGTGTCGCCTACTTGAGCGGCGAACTTCGCGGAACCCGCGCTCATAAGGTAGACGATTGGAAGAAGGAAATGGCGTTTATCGAGTCGGCGATCATGACTATCCACGGAGTCCGTGGCATCGATAACCGCATTAAGTGCTTCGACCTTTGACGAACCACGGATTTGGACAAGAAGGCGAAGGAATGCTCGTTGTCCTTTCGGGGCCGTCCGGGGTGGGAAAGGGCACGGTGGTCGCTTGCGCCATGTCATCGCGAAACGCCGCTGCTGCACGGCTGCGACGCTCCAGCTCAGTTACCACTCGTCCGCGCCGCTCCGACGAACAGGAAGGTGTCGACTACTTCTTCTGCTCGCCCGAGGAATTCCGACGAAAGATCGAGGCCCATCAACTGCTCGAGTGGGCGACCTATCTCGACAACAGCTATGGGACGCCGGCCGATTGGGTCGCCCGCAACCGAAGGGCCGGTTGGGATGTGGTGCTGGAAATCGAGGTGCAGGGGGCCAGGCAAGTCAAGGAGCGATGTCCGGAGGCGATATTGGTCTATATGCTCCCACCTTCCTGGCGCGCCCTCCGGCGGCGTCTGCGCCGCCGGAGGAGCGAGAGCGAAGAAAGCCAGCGCGAACGCATCGCTATCGCCCGCCGGGAGATACAGGCCATTCGTGAGTACGACTATGTTATCGTCAACGACCGGGTCGAGAGGGCTGCCCGCAGACTGCTGTCGATTCTCGAGGCCGAGCGCGCTCGTGTAGAGCGCACCGACCTGAGGAGGTGGCTTGGCGATGTCGATGGATAGACCCCTTGTCGGGAAGACGGTTGTCCTGGGCATCACGGGAAGTATCGCCGCCTATAAGGGTGTAGAGGTTGCCCGTCGCTTGATGGACTTGGGTGCTGAGGTGCACGCTACGATCACGAGCGCCGGCGTCCAGTTCATCACCCCGCTCACCCTGCGCACGCTCACCGGCAACCCGGTCACCACCGACATGTTCGAAGACCCCAACGAGTGGGACGTCAAGCACGTCTCGCTCGCTCGTCGCGCCAGTGCTATAGTCGTCGCCCCCGCCACGGCCGACGCCATCGCGCGACTCGCGCTCGGCCTTGCAGACGAGTTCATCTACGCCTGTGCACTTGCCACCCGCGCGCCCCTCATCATCGCCCCCGCGATGAACGAAAAAATGTTTCTTCACAAGACGGTCAAAGACCACTTGCAGACGCTGCGGGACCGAGGCGCGCATGTTGTAGAGCCCGAAACGGGTCGTCTAGCCTCCGGCGATGTCGGCCTCGGAAGGCTCGCGGACCCGGCCGCCGTCACGGCCGCGGTCGTCGAGATCGTCGGCTACTCCGGCAAGCTGCGGGGAGTGAAATTCCTCATCACGGCCGGACCAACCCGTGAGCCTCTCGATCCCGTCCGCTATATCTCGAATCGTTCCAGCGGAAAGATGGGATATGCGCTTGCGGAGGCGGTTGTGTCCCAGGGCGGGGATGTGACCCTCGTATCCGGTCCGACGGCTCTGGCGACGTCTTTAGGTTGCGAATTCCGCCGCGTTGAGACGACCGAGCAAATGCACGAAGAGGTGATGAAGCGCTTTGCAGGCTGTGATGTCTTCATTGCCGCGGCGGCCCCGGCGGATTACGCTCCCTCGTCTACTGGCGTTCAAAAGATGAAGAAGCGCGATGCCGGAATCGAGGTCGATTTGGAATTAACCCCTGACATCCTCGCTGAATGCGGCCGCCGAAAAAACACCGGGCAAATCGTGGTGGGATTTGCGGCGGAAACGGAGAATCTCATAGACAACGCCGAACGGAAGCTCCGGGAAAAGAAGCTCGATCTTATCGTCGCCAACGATGTCGCTCGTACAGACATCGGATTTGGTGCCGATGAAAACGCAGGGATGATTCTTCTCCCTAGCGGCCGCCAAATCGAGCTGCCGCAAATGCCAAAGAGAGAGTTCGCCGAGCGAATTATCGAGGCGATCGTCGAGCAAATGTCTCCCGGCGCGGGGTGATTTTGTATTAGAAACGGGTGGAGGAATAAAACGTATGGGATATAGATAATGGAAAGCGGTCAATACCTGTTCACGTCGGAATCCGTGACTGAAGGCCATCCGGACAAGATGGCCGATCAAATATCAGATGCTGTGTTGGATGCGCTGCTGGAACAAGACCCCAACAGCCGCGTTGCCTGCGAGGTGCTTATAACCACCGGCCTGGCCATAGTCGCCGGCGAAGTGACGACCAAGGGCTATGTGGACATCCCGGCGGTCGTACGGGAAACTATCGACAATATCGGCTACACGAGGGCGAAGTACGGATTCGACAGCGAAGTCTCAGGGGTGCTGACGGCGATTCAGGAACAGTCGCCCGACATCGCCATGGGCGTCGATATTGGCGGCGCAGGCGATCAGGGCATGATGTTTGGCTATGCCGTCAACGAGACGCCTGAACTCATGCCCATGCCGATCATGCTCGCCCACAAGATGGCGCGCCGGCTCGCAGAGGTGCGCCGCCTCAATGAAGTCGACTATCTCCGGCCGGATGGGAAAACGCAGGTGACCGTCGGGTATCGGGACGGTAAGCCGGTTCACCTGAATAAAATCGTCGTCTCCGCGCATCACCGGCCCGATGTCGATCACGAGCGGATTCGTCAGGATATGATCGAGCTCGTCATCCGACGCATCTGTCCGAGTGAAATGATCGACGAAGACACCGATATCCTCGTCAATCCGACGGGCAGCTTCGAGCGGGGAGGCCCGCTCGCCGACACGGGTTTGACCGGGCGGAAGATCATAGTGGACACATATGGCGGCATGGCGCGTCACGGGGGGGGGTGTTTCTCAGGCAAAGACCCAACCAAAGTGGATCGGTCCGCGAGCTACATGATGCGCTATGTGGCGAAGAACATCGTGGCCGCCGAGCTGGCCGACCGAGTCGAGACCCAGGTCGCCTATGCCATCGGACACGCCGATCCGATGGGCTTCTGGATCGACTCCTTCGGGACTGGAAAGGTGTCGGACGATAGGCTGGCCGAGGTATGCCAAAAGGTTTTCGATCTGACGCCTCGCGGCATTATCGAGAAGCTTCAACTTCGTAGCCCGCAGTTCAGGCAGGTCGCAGCCTACGGGCACTTCGGGCGAACGGATCTGCCGGTGTTGTGGGAGCAAACGGACATGGCTGAAAAGCTCCGCCAAGAGGCAGGCGTCTAGCCCGGATACGTGAAACCGAGATCGGCGCTCCGTTCGACCATGGGGCAGGGTGCGATACGAAAGACGCCGCAGTCCGAGGGTTCTGCGTGTGCTCGATTCACATTAACCATCTGTGAGGACTGCGTTCGTTTGCGTCATCTGCCCCAAGTTATAGAGAATTATTATGGCCATACCCGCGCGGCCTCGATAATCGTCCATTCTAAGAAAATAGGAGTTTCTGGGGAATATCATGAGCTGACCGGGTGGTGTGGGTGGAGTCACCGTCAGGGCCTTCAAAAGCGAGTGAAAGGGGGTCAGGGGGAAACGAATCGCTGGTCGTTTCCCCCGCGGGATTTCTTCGCTCGGCATGGATATGCCGAGCATTACTATAAATATAAGAAATTCCATAGGTGAGGTGGAGATGCCGCTTTATGCGCAGGTGCTGCCCAACCCCGGTCGGCCCCTAAGCCAGCTTTTCACCTATAGCGTTCCAGAAAACCTCGGCGACTCGGTGGTCGTCGGGGCCCAGGTGCTCGTTCCATTCGGCCGCCGAACTGTTATCGGCGTCGTCGCGGGAATTTTATCGACCACCGACCGCGAAGATCTCAAGGACATCGAGGCCGTATTGGAGGATGTCCCCGCTCTTCCGGAGGACGCGCTGCCCATCTCCCAGTGGATCGCCGAATACTACCTCTGCGAGCTGGGCGAGGCGCTCCGTCCTTTCCTCGCCGAGGGAATGAACTATCGCATTGGGCGCAAGCTCCGCCTCTCAGGCGAGCCGATCCCCAAGGCCTTGATCGAGAACCCCGACTCGGCCGTCTTGCTCCAACATCTTCAGAACGCCGAGCGCGAAGTCAGTATGGCGGCCCTTCGGAAACTTGTCCCCAGAGAACGTTTGCGGAAAACGCTTCGCGCCTTGAAGGCGAGGCGGGTAGTTGTTGAACGTGCTACCTTGCTGCCGCCCCGATCGAGAGAGCGCCAGATCCGTCTGCTTGAGCTCGCCATTACAGAAAGAGAAGTCGAACAGTATGTCCGAGACCGGAGGGCGAGAGCGCCATCACGTGTCGCCTGTTTGCTTGCGGCTTGCGAATCTGGACCTGCTACGGCCCCGGAAATCGCTCGGCGCGCGGAGTCGTCTCCTTCGACTGTACAAGCCCTTGTCGAGGATGGGGTCTTAAGGGCGCACTGGACCCCTTTACGAAGAAGGCCATGGGCTGTCACAAAAGGGCAGGCGGGCCGGCCTCCAGACCTGACGGCGAACCAGGAAAGCGCTGTTCGCAAGATCGACCACACTATCGAGGCCGATGAGCACGCCTCGTTCCTTCTCTACGGAGTAACGGCGAGCGGAAAGACCGAGGTGTTCCTGCGGTGCATTGAGCGTGCGCTTGCCAAGGGGCGTCAGGCTATCGTGCTCATGCCCGAGATATCATTGACAGCTCAGGCAATGGCGATCTATCGGGCGCGTTTCGGCGATCGCGTAGCGATTCTTCATAGCAACCTTTCCCTCGGCGAGCGATGGGATGAATGGCAGCGCATCCGTACGGGGGAGGCAGGCGTGGTGATCGGCGCCCGTTCCGCTGTTTTTGCTCCCATCCGAAATCTGGGGCTCATCGTGGTCGACGAGGAGCACGAGACTTCCTACAAGCAGGAACAAGCCCCTCGCTATCACACCCGTGAGGTCGCCCTCAAGCGGGGCGAACTCAATTGCTGCCCCGTTATCCTTGCCAGCGCCACTCCCTCGCTCGAAGCTTTCTATGATGCTGAACTCGGAAGACACACCATCCTTCGGCTTCCCGCACGCGTCGACGACCGCCCCCTGCCGAAGGTCCAAATTGTGGACATGCGTAACTCTTCCGGCAAGCGTCCGATTCTCTCCAGCGTCCTTCGCCAAGCCCTGGCCGATGGACTCCGGCGGGGAGAGCAAGCCATTCTGCTTCTCAACCGGCGCGGCTTCGCGACGTTTCTTCTCTGTCCGAGCTGTGGCGAATCAGTGCGGTGCCCCGACTGTGGGGTCGCGCTGAAATACCACAGGGTGGATCGGCAGATTCGCTGTCATCACTGTGGTATGTCGGCGAATGCCCCCGAGATCTGTGCGAAATGCGGCAGTTGTCAGATGCGTTTCTCCGGACATGGAACCGAGCGCGTCGAGCGCGAGATACAGAAGTTGTTTCCGCGCGCTCGGCTTGGGAGGATGGATCGGGACACGACCGCGCGCAAAGGATCTCACGTGCGTATTTTCAATAGATTTCAAGGGGGTGAAACCGATGTGCTTATCGGCACGCAGATGGTTGCAAAAGGGTTTGACTTTCGGGGGGTCACCCTCGTCGGCGTCATCTCTGCCGATACCGCTCTCAACTTGCCCGACTTTCGTGCGGCAGAACGAACGTTTCAATTGCTGACACAGGTGTCCGGACGCGCCGGCCGCGGGGAGAGGGAAGGCGTGGTCCTCGTGCAGACCTATTGCCCGGACGCCGACAGTATTCGAGCGGCGATGACGCATGATTATGACTTGTTCTACCGAAAGGAAATCGAAAACCGAAGAGAATTGTCTTATCCTCCGATCACCCAGATCATCAATATCGTTATCTCTGCGGAAGGCGACGATATAGCGTCGGAGCGGGCCGCCGATGTGGCCGCCGCGCTGAAGGCGGCCGTCGAAGATGAAGTTACCGTGCTCGGTCCCGCTCCCGCCCCGCTGGCAAGGCTTCGTCGGCGGTACCGGTGGCATGTCGTCGTCAAGGGGAAGAAGGGGGCAACGCAGAGAGTCGTAAGGGGCGCCCTTCTCAGCATGGGACGCAACGAACCAGGGACGCTCTCCGTGGATGTGGACCCTGTCTCGCTCATGTGATAGACTGACTGAAGGTATGGTCAAAAACGACGATAGCGATCTCAAGATTGTCCACTACGGACATCCCGCTTTGAGACAGGAGTCAAAGCCTCTTGGACGCCTGACCCAAGGCGTAGAAGATCTTGTCGAGAAGATGATCGCTTTGATGCGGGCGGCGAGGGGGGTTGGCCTCGCCGCGAATCAAGTGGGCATTCCCTGGCGCGTTGCGGTCGTCGAGGTGGACGATCGGCTTACACCACTGATAGACCCGGAGATTGTCAGCCTCAAAGGCGCCGAATCGGCGGATGAGGGATGCTTGAGCCTGCCTCGCCTGTATGGGAACGTTCAGCGGCCTACAGAAGTCGTCGTTCGAGCGCGAAACCTCTCTGGAGAGCTCTTCACCGTAACGGCCGAGGGTCTAACGGCCAGGGCTCTCTGTCATGAGATCGACCATCTCAACGGGAAGCTTTTCATCGACGCCGCCGATCAAGATACGCTTTACTGGCTGGTGGGACAAAATGAGGAGGGCGAACTGATTACGCAGCCCACAAAACTCAAAGAAGCCCTCAAGGTATATGCGGCCGCTTGGGGAGCGAATGAGTAGAGGCTCTGTCCCCGCGAATGCAAATCGCATGGGGGACATCGCAAATGCCCTCTTGGCGACGAAAGACGACAGCCCCTTGCAAGAAGATTCCTCTGATCGAAGCGCACAGTCTCTCCGGATCGCGTTCCTCGGCACAGCGGATTTCGCCGTCCCGACTCTGCGCGCTATAGCTGCCGGGTCGCATGTGGTTGTCGCCGTGTTCACTCCGCCGGATCGTCCAGCGGGGCGCGGGCGAAAGCTCCGACCTCCACCGGTCAAGGTCGCGGCCCAAGAACGAGGATTGCCCGTTTTCCAGCCCGAGAAGGTCAGCCGGGGCGAAGGGCTTGATCGGCTTCAGAATCTGTCGCCCGATGTTTTGTTCGTTGTAGCATTTGGCGAGATATTGCTGAAAGCCGCGCTCGATGTTCCCTCGATGGCGGCCGTTAATCTCCATGCCTCTCTGCTCCCGGCCTATAGGGGGGCGGCGCCGATCCAGCGCGCTCTGCTGGCTGGCGAAAGAGTCACGGGTGTAACGGTCCAGTGGATGGCCGATGAGATGGATGCCGGCGACATCATCTTGCGAAAAGAGCTTTCCATCGGCGAGGACGAGGATTTTGGGATTGTCCACGGCCGACTGGCGGCGCTGGGGGCTGAGGCGGCCGTACAAAGCCTCGACCTCCTCAGCAGTTCCACGGCCCTTCGAATTCCCCAGGATAACGAGCACGCCACCTACGCACCACCGATCGAACCCTCGGATTTGGTCATCGACTGGGGGCGTCCTGCAGCCGAGATTCTCAGAATGGTGCGAGCTTTTGCGCCGCGTCCGGGCGCTCGAAGCACGCGTTCCGGCGGTATACTGAAGTTTCTTTCCGCGCGAGAAGAGAAAAAGACCGTGCTCCAGGGAGGAATCCCCGGCCAGATCATGGAATTCACAGACGAAGGTTTCGTGGTGACGACTGGCGACGGCGGCTTGCTGGTCCTGCGTGTTCAACCTGCGGGGCGGAAAGCGATTTCCGCCGCGGACTATGTGAGGGGCTATCGTTTGCAGCGGGGCGAACGCCTTGGTATCTGACTGAAACAATGCATCCGTGCTGCCCGCTGATGGAAGATCTGGGAAGGTGTCCGAGTGGGAACAGGCGAGGCGGACAATGTCGAGCAGCGCTGCGAAGCGGCCCTGGAGCTGAAGAACCAGGGACAATACGAGGAAGCTGCTGCCGAGTTTCAGGCGATCATCGAAAGCCGACCCGACCATGCACGCGCCCACCTTGGGCTGGGGCTGGTATTCTGCTTCGTCGGCAAATTCGATGAGTCCCTCGACGAACTCAAGCGGGCCGTCGAATGCGATCCCGATTGGGTCGACGGCCACTTAAACCTCGCCAAGACGTACGCAATGTTGGGCATGTATGATGAAGCTAAGGTGGAGTTCAATCGGGTGCTGGAGCTTCATCCTGGGCATCCCGAAGCCACTAAACAGCTTAAGTACTTCAACGACGGGGCCGCCTGACGCGTCCCGACTGCGACTCGTATCGCTTCACCCAAACATGCGGAAGGCATTAGCCTATGGCCACGTTGACGGTTACTTTTTTCCCCAGCGGTAACCAGGCTAAAGTAGTCAAGGGTACGAGTGTGCTCGATGCTGCGCGCGCGGCAGGCGTGCTGCTTGAGACGCCGTGTGGTGGAGAAGGACGGTGTGGGAAATGCTTGGTCCGTGGAGGCGTTGGCCTCGACGCGCCAGCCACGACGGAAAAAGAGTTACTGGGGGCGGCGAAGTTGGAATCAGGGTGGCGCCTTGCCTGTCAGGCCAGAGTCATCGGCGACGCTCGAATAACGGTCCCACCGACTACCCTCAGTCACGAGCATCGGATTATGATCGAGGGACTCGACCGGGAAATAGCGATTGAGCCCCATGTGAGGAAGGTGGCGCTTGAGCTTCCATCTCCGGCGGGCGATGATCCTCGCGCTGATCTCAGGCGGGTCATCGACGCGCTGGGCGATGTTCTACCCTCCGGCCGGCTCCAATCACTGCGAAATCTTCCTGGGATTCTAAGGGACAGTGGCTTTCATATTACTGCAGTAGTCTCAGGAAACCGATTGATTGCAGTAGAAAACGGTGATACGATGGACTCGATCTACGGCCTCGCCGTAGACATTGGCACCACCACCATCGTCGCCTACCTTTGCCATCTCCCCACCGGCCGCGTGCTCGCCACCGCATCGGACCTCAATTCACAGACGCAGTACGGCGATGATGTCATCTCGCGAATTCGGGCGGCGACTTCGAGCCGGGATGATCTCGCCGATATGGCCCAGGTGGTGAAAGTCGTCATCAACGATCTTATCGAGCGCGTCTGTCACAATGCCGATGTGACGCCAAACGCGATCTACGACATAGCTATTGTCGGCAACACATGTATGACGCACCTGCTGCTCGGCGTATCTCCAGAAGGTCTGGGAACTATACCCTTCGTTCCGTCATTTCGCGGTCCGCAGACAGTTTCGGCGCGCGCTCTCGGCATCGGAGTCCATCCAGATGCCAGAGTATATATCGCGCCAAGCATCGGAGGGTTTGTAGGCGCAGACACCCTTGGGTTGATTCTATCCACCGAGATAGATCTCATGGATGGAACGAACGTAGCCGTGGACATCGGCACGAACGGCGAAATAGTCGTGGCCCGCAACGGGGAGCTATTGGCATCGTCGACAGCGGCCGGACCGGCATTCGAAGGAGCGCGAATACGGCATGGAATGCGTGCTGCGACGGGAGCCATCGACGAGGTCAGCATTGCCGACGACGTGCAGTGCCACGTTATCGGCGAAGGATATGCCCGGGGGGTTTGCGGCTCCGGGCTGGTCGATGCGATTGCGGAACTCGTGCGCGTAGGGATCATCGACGAATCCGGCCGTATGGCCCATCCAGGCGAGGCTAAGGGGGTTCCAGAGCAGGTTGAGTCACGAGTTATAGAGAATCAGAATGGCGTCGAATTCGTGCTCGTTCCGGAGGAAATATCTTTCGGCGGAGAGGCTGTCACGCTGACAGCCCAGGATGTGCGCGAAACACAAATGGCGAAGGCGGCGATCTATGGCGGCATGAACCTCATGCTGGAGCACATAGGCGCCACCTCGGATGAGGTTCGGGAATTGCTTCTGGCCGGGGCCTTCGGAAACTACATCCGGCAAGAAAGCGCCGTCGCCATAGGATTGATCCCGTCCCTCCCCAACAGTCGAATTAGGCCCGTCGGAAATGCCGCGGGGGTGGGAGCGAAGATGATATTGTTGTCAGATTCGCAACGTCGGCGGGCGGAGAATATTGCGCTTCAGGTGCGACATATTGATTTGTCGGAAACTGAAGACTTCTACGAGCGTTTTGCCGACGCGATGGCGTTGCGACCGTTGCCGAGAGAGCACTAACCTGTGCGAGGCGCATAGGTAAACAGAGACGTGCATAATCAAGGAGATTTCAATGGCCGTTCTCGACGATCTGAAGGAAGCTATTATTACAGGCAATCGTGACAGGGCCGAGGAGCTGGCAAGGCAAGCCACACAAGAAGGAATAGATGCCCGAACGATTGTCGTCGATGGAATCGCTGCAGCAATGGAGATCGTTGGCGAAAAGTTTCGGGCCAATGAATTCTTCGTCCCGGAGTTGCTCATTGCCCAGCGGGCGATGAAACAGGCCCTCAGCACCTTGGCAGGAAGTGAAGTCGATCATGTGGGAACAGTCGTAATCGGCACTGTTAAGGGTGATCTTCACGACATAGGAAAAAACCTCGTGGCCGCCATGCTCGAAGGGGCCGGATTCAAGGTTATCGATCTAGGAGCCGACGTGTCGCCCGATGATTTTATCCGCGCGGGAAGCGAGAATTCGGCCGATATGATTGCCATGTCGGCCTTGCTGACCACGACGATGAGCTCGATGCGCGATACAATTATTGCCCTCGAGAATGCCGGTATGAGAAGTCAAGTGCGAGTGATCGTCGGGGGGGCGCCCGTGACGCAGGCCTATGCCGACGAGATCGAGGCAGACGGCTACGCGCCCGACGCCGCGAGCGCGGTTCAGACAGCGAAAGCGCTGTTGTCCGGCTGATTCTCGGCTCGAGACCGCGGCTGGCAGGCGCGAAATGACGCGCGTGGAGAAGCGCGGAAAAACTCATGGACGCATACGAGGCAGAGAATAGGCAACCACACCGGCGCTCTCTGTTGCGGACACGCGTCACTCCCGTCGTCCTCTTGCTCGTGGTGGGATCAATCGCCGTGTTTCGTCTCTGGATCGTGGAGACGGCCTATGTCGAGGGACGGTCTATGCTCAATACGCTCCGGCCGGGCGACCGTGTTCTCGTGCTAAAGATCATCGAACCGAAGCGTTTCGATATCGTGCTCGTCCAAGACCCCGAACTCAGAGGCATTGATATCAAACGGATTGTCGGGATGCCGGGTGACGTCGTGTCTATGGTCCCTCATAAGAGAGCGAGCAGGCTATGGGCCTCCAGTTTTCGGTACGGCGGTCAGCTCTACATCGATGGTATACCGTACGATGAGAGCTATGCAACGGCAATGGTTCCAAGCTCAGTGCCGCCACTCAAGCTCCCGGGGAAGGCCTACTTTGTTCTCGGCGATAACCGCGATGAAAGCACAGATAGCCGTCGCTATGGTCCCATCTCGGCCGCAGATATTCGAGGGGTTGCGGTTGCAGTGGTATATCCTTTAGATCGCATCGGCTGGCTTGGTCAGGACGTCCGGGTGGCGACGCCGACGACCGCCAGCATCTCTCAGTGAGAAAAGGAGGCGTTCGTTGCGTGCCTGGATAGTAGCGTTGTTTCTCGTGGTGGCCATCACTTTAGGAGCCATCGGCCAGATTTCTCTGAAATATGGGATGAAGCAGTTCGGGCCGCTCGGCCAGCCGGGCCCCGGTCTCGCTATCAACGTCTTACGTGCTGTCTTCACACCTTACGTGTTCCTCGGGTTGGCCCTCTATGCGCTCAGCTCCGGCTTTTGGCTCGTCGTCCTGGGCAGTTGGAACTTGAGCTACGCCTACCCCATGATTGCGACGAACTATCTACTGGTGGTTATCCTTTCGCGGATTTTCTTTCGAGAGGGCGTAGTGCCTTTGCAGTGGATCGGTATCGTATTCATGGTGACAGGGCTGGCGCTGGTCGCCCGATTCGGAACCCAAACGGGATAGAATCTCATTTCGGCACGGAGGAGACTCAGCAGAATCGCCGTCTCAGTCGCGCTCTTGGCCGTGCCCACCGCTCTTATCGGGCCGGCCCTCCGGCCCGGCTTAGCGCTCCTTCCCGCCGACCTGCTCGCGCATTTCGAGCCCTGGCGGTCGCAGACCGATCTCCTGCCTCGGGCCTATTGGGACCCACTGGTCTGGGATGGCATTGCGCAGTATTACCCATGGAGACTTTTCGCCGCCGAAACGCTCCGGCAGGGGCTCCTTCCACTCTGGAATCCCTATCAATTCTGCGGCACGCCTTTTATCGCGAACGGCCAATCGGCCGTGTTTTATCCTTTGAACTTCCTCTTCTGGGTATTGCCCGTTGCCCGCGCCTTCGCCTGGTCCGCTTGGCTTCATCTGGTATTAACGGGATGGTTCTCCTATCTATTCGCGAGGAGATCCCGCGTAGGGAGGTTGGGCGCTGTCTCCGCAGCCGCAGTCTGGCAGGGGAATGGCTTCTTCGTCGCATGGATGCATCTCCCTACCGTATTGTGCACGGCGGCATGGCTTCCGCTCGTTCTTCTGCTATTAGAGAGGTCGATCAAGAGCAGACGCTTAGGTCGGACATTGACGGCCGGCGCGGCACTTGGCACAGCGCACCTCGCCGGACACCCGCAAATCTTCTTGCTTCTGTCTCTCCTCGCCGGGGCCTACCTCATTTGTCGCGGCCTAAGTGCCGAGACGGGGCTGAGCATCATCGGTCGCCTAAGGCGCCTGGTGTCGACCGGATTCTTGGTTGGAGTATGTGCTGCGGGAATCGCAGCCGTTCAACTTCTGCCAACGCTGTCGTTTCTCCAAATGGCGCACCGAACATTCTCACCCGGCCCGGAGAGCTACGCAGCATACCTCTCACATGCAATGCCGTGGCCACAATTTGCCCAGTTGCTGCTACCACACGCGTTCGGCCACCCTTCTTACGGGAGCTACCTCGGCAGAGACAACTACGCGGAATTCGCTTCCTATGTAGGAATCGCTGCGCTCGTATTGGCCATGTGGGGCGGCCTGGCCGCTCGCCGGTGGCATAAGTGGTTCTTCACGGCCGCCTTCATTGCCACCGGCCTCATCGTATTGGGAACTCCGGTGAATGCGCCGATCTACCATTGGATCCCAGGATTTGAGCGATCGGGCGGTCCCGGGCGCTTCCTGCTGATCGGCGTCTTCTCATTGAGCATGCTCGCCGGAATAGGAGCGGATGCTGCACTCAAAGCAGCTCCAGGTCCCTGGAAAGGTATTCTACCCATCGTCGCATGCTCGGCGCTTCTTGGGGGAGCGACGATCGGATGGCATGCTGTTGGCATTGCCGCGATCTCTGAGATCGAGGCGAACGTGATCCCGCTCGCGCGAGCCGAGATCTTCCGGGCGATAGCGATACTAACGGTATTCATTGGCCTATTGATGCTTGCTCGATCAGCTCGGCTGCGTTCACTGGCGGGATGCGGGCTCGTAGTCCTTCTTATAGCGGACTTAGCGATTGCTGCAAAAGGACATCTCCATATATCTCCGCTCGAACGGGTTTATCCGCCCATCTCCTTTGAGGCGGACGGACAGGGCAGGATTCTCGGCAATGCAAGGGATTGGCCGATAGATCGATTTCCAATTGCCGCACTGCCACCTAATTCGGCGACCGTATATCATTTGCGAGACGCGTTTGGGTACGACTCACTATACCTGGCCCGATTTAGAGATTTCGCAGCAGCGCTGCAACACGGCGACCCCAGCCCGCCGTTGAACGGGAACATGCTTCTCGCCAGGCTGGCCCCCGTCTACGGACTTGACATGATGAGCCTCGCCGCCGTCGAAAGGGTGATATCACCGGTGCCGGCCCCAGGCCTCAAGATGGAGCGGGCGGGAGGTTTCTACGTCTATTCGAACCCCTATGCGATGCCTCGCTCCTGGGTTGCCAAATCAGCTATCTTCGCACCGACTCATATAGAAGCCCTTATTTCCCTTGCAAAACTTGGGCCTCTGCCAGACTGCATCATTATCACCGGGTTCGATATGCCGGCCGACGAATGGCTTCCTGAAGTGACGGGTGAGTTGGAACTGCATGATCTGTCGCCTAACGCCGTGATGGTAAGACTGCCCCGCGGCGGTGGTGGCGGTTACCTATTCCTCGCCGATGCCTATGCGCCTGGATGGCGCGCCTATGCCGATGGGCTGGAAGTGCCAATCCTTCCGGCGAACGTGGCATTTCGAGTTGTAGCTCCTCCGCAAAGAACCAGAGAGGTGATTTTTCGATATGAGCCGGCCGGCTTCCGAATCGGACTGTTCATTACCCTGTTGACCCTGGCTCTTCTAGCGTCCGTAGCTTCAGGGGGCATATTGGCTCGATGGCGTGAGGATGACTATCAAACCCGATAAAGTTGAAGCGGCGTCGGGAGCGGATCGCCGTTGGGTGGCTCTTCTCGGCATCGTTGCTGTCGCTCTGGCGTTGCGCCTTATTGGGCTGCGATGGGGCCTTCCGAATTCGGCGCATTACTTCTCCTATCATCCGGACGAGATATTCTTGTTGACGCCATCTTTTGGCTTTGCAGCGGGCGACTGGAATCCTCACTTCTTCAACTACGGAACGCTGTACATCTACCTCGTCGGCCTGCCGGCGGTGGCGCTTGGACTCGTGCCTGAGTCGAGCCAATTTCCGATGGGTCTAGCTCCGCTCTATCTACTGGCCCGACTCGTCACGGCGGCTCTCGGCACGGCAACGGTGCTCGTGCTGTACGCGGCGATCAGAAGCGAGGGGCACCGCTTTGCTCTTCTCGGCGCAGGGCTCCTCTCAGTCACCGCTCTTCATGTCGTTACGAGTCACTACGCCACTGTAGACGTTCCGGCGACATTCCTGATCGGAGTGGCATTTCTCGCCGCGCTTCGGTCAGCCCCACGACCGCGCTTCCGGCCGGCCGTCCTGGGAGGCGTTTGCGTTGGACTTGCGGCCGCGACTAAATACAATGTGGGGTTGTTCATCATTCCCGTCGCTCTCGCCCCGCTGGTATGCCAGCGAGTGCGGCCGCCAGCGGCCTGGTGGCCCGGAATTGCAATCGGAGCCCTGACCGGATTCGTTATCGGCAATCCATACGTGGGAAGCTCGGAGTTCGCGCGAGGGTTTTTATTCGAATTACGGCACGCTCAGGTCGGAGGCACCCTGGCGTTCGTCGACACCGGATCGGGATGGGTCTATCATTTGGCCCGCGGGATTCCCATATCGCTGGGCTATCCCATGACCATTGCTGCAATCATAGGAATAGTTTTCGCCCTGAGAGGGCGATCGCCGAGCGGGCGACTTTCCGTAGTTTGGATTGCAGTTTATCTCATCGCAATAGGCTTTGGGAAAGAGCGATTTATTCGATATCTCGTGCCGCTGACGCCTTTCCTAGCCATTCTCGCGGCATTGGGTTTGATCGGCCTTACAGGGCAGTTTCGCAGGGCGTGGCCTAGGGTATTCGCTCGCGCTGCCGCGGGCGTCGTCGTGCTCCTCACTGCACTGTATGCCTTTGGACAAACCGCTCCGTTCGTTCGTACCGACCCCCGTGATGGAGCTTGGCTGAGCCTGCAACCGACTCTGGATGAAATGAGGGTAGGCCTCGCGCAGGCGCCATGGTACTATCATCCGCCGGTTTCACCTTTCAATGCCGGCGCTTTCTCTCAGGGGCTATTCGAGAAATGGAACCAATCCGTTGGAGAGCGCGTTGCCGTCACAGGTTGGGATGCCGAACTCCTCGAGGCATCGCCACCGTACGCTTTTTGTCTATCGGATTTAGAAGTGAATGATATGATCCGCCTGGGAGAACCAGCCGCCATCCAGATGTTGAACATGCTTCAGCAGACTTACCAAGGGCAGGCGGTTTGGGGGCGACCGCCTGAATTTTTTTCCTGGCTGGCGCCAAGCCGTGAATGGGCTCCGCCTGACTGGCTCTACCTATCACCTCGTATCACCGTGTACTACGACCCGAAACAGTGACAAACTCCTATGCCATGCATACATTGAGGTGGCCAGAGGGCAGAGAGCTGAGATGGGCGGCCCTCTTCGCGGGCGTCGTGATGGCCCTGACCTGCCTGCCATATCTCTACGGTCTGGCGATTCGACCAGCGGATGCATACTACTCCGGCCTTCTGACGAACCCCGACGAACATAATGTCTACCTCGCATATATGAAGCAGGCCAGCGACGGCCGGCTGTTCCTGATCGATCCGTTCACGTCGGAATATCAGCAAGGTCGTGTGGTGAACGTTTTCTTCCTGGCGCTAGGGCGGTTCAGCCGCGCGACCGGCATCTCTCTACCCGTGACGTATCAGTTGGCGCGGGTGCTCTCCGGATGGCTGTTGCTCATGGCGGTCTACTGCCTCGGCGCCCAGGTGCTCGCGAGTCTCGTCGCGAGGCGCTTTGTGCTCATGGCCGCGGCGTTCGCATCCGGTCTCGGGTGGCTGATTCAGCGCGCCCCGGGGCAACCCCACCCCGTCGATTATGGCCCCGGACTCATCATGCCTGAAGTGGTGACATTTCTGAGCTTGCTCCTCAATCCGCTGTTTTGCTTCTCGATGTTCTTGATGATCACTATCGTCGCGCTCGGAGCGCATGCCTTCTTGTCCGGCTCGAAGCGTTCGGCACTTGTCGGCGGGCTCGCGGCGCTGGTGCTTGGCAATATCCATACCTACGATCTCATTCCGGTTGGAGCTACCCTCGGAGCATATCTCCTCACTCTGCTCGTAAGAAGCCGGGCCGCCGTGCGTGCGTTGACCTCGGCGGGCGTGATGGCGGTCATCGCTTCACCATCGGTGGCATACCAGCTATGGCTTCTTCGCAGCGGGGATGTGACGCTGACGATCAAGACGGCCGAGACCCCTGTGTTCTCTCCCCCTCCAATCATGCTCGGCCTCGGCCTTGGGATACCGCTGCTCCTCGCGCTGCTCGGAGTGATGCGAACATTCCGTCCTGACGCTCCTGGGGCGGCGCGACTCCTCGCTCTTTGGCTTGTCGTGGGATTCGCCGTCGCCTACGCCCCGGTGCCTTTCCAACGAAAACTGGCCCAGGGCGTTCAAATTCCAATGATGATATTGGCCTCGTTTGGCATTGAGAGACTTCTTACGGGGCTACCGCGTCTGAGCCATATTGCAGGCGTCGCGGCGTTGCTCGCCAGCATGCTGCCATCGAATATCCTGTTCGTGAATCGGACGCTGAGAGATTTGCAGACGAACAACAGCGCTTACATCGCGAATTTGATGCCGCCGCTCTATCTTCGATCTGACCAGTATGACGCGCTCCAATGGCTCGACGAAGAGGCGGACTTCGGCGATGTGCTCTTATGCAATTCATTCTTGGGCAGTTATGCTCCCTCGCTCGCGGGAACGCGCGTCTACATGGGGCACTGGGCCGAGACATTGCACTTCCACAGGAAGCTTTCGAATTTCGCGCTCTTTCTCGATCGAATGAACCCCGAGGAGTCGCGAAGAGAATTCGTGAAGGAGCAGGGCATAACATACATACTGAGGGACGAGAGCATCTACGATGAGGTGTTCCATCTCGCTCCCGATGGCACGAAGATGGTCCCGTACGACTTGACACAGACGGAGTGGTTGTTCCCCGTGTTCGCTAAAGATGAAGTGACGGTCTATCGCGTGCTGGATAACGATGAGCGTAACGAAAACGCGAAGTGAGACAGTGGGCCTGGTCGTTGTCGCAGGGATAGCCACAGCCGTCCTGGGGCTCGCGCTCGCGCTCGGATGGCAGCCGGGCATTCCACGCGAGTGGGTGTGGCGGGAGAATGTGCTGGCCACGCGTCTATCCTTGTCTATTGCAGTCGCCATAGCTTTGATTTTATTGGCGGCAGCGCTTACTCGCGGAGATCGATGGGAGCGCATGGGACGCCTCGGGCGGGGCCTATCGCTCGGTGCTATTGTGCTCGTGGTGTTCGCCCTTCAGGTTTCGCTATTGAACGCTGTTGGCGTGCCTTGGGTTTCGCCGGGAGCATATATCGTCAGCCCCAATGTAACGACATATTTCGGCATTTCGCTCAGCGTTGAAGACTATTCAGAATGGCTGGCGCGATATCATGAACTCCTGCCGACGCTGCCACACCATGCCGTGACCCATCCGCCGGGGATGGTGCTGTTCTTTGGGGGCGTGCGGCGTGTGTGTAGCAGTCTAGTTGGAGACGGCGGGGGATATTGGGCGGAACTGGCGAGCGCGTATTCGGAGCTGTTCGGCGTGGGGCTGAGTTCGGCAGATGCGGCGGCGGCGATAGCGAGCGCGCTCGCTATCGCGTTCATTGGATCGATGGGATTGATTCCGCTGTACTTTTTCGCTAAACGACTTTGCGGGGCGCAGGGGGCGATTGTCGCCACCGTTCTGGCGGCAAGTATGCCGGGCCTCGCGCTGCTCGGCGCATCCCCCGACCTGATTGTTATGACGTTGGCGGTGACGGCGCTGTGGGTCGGGTGTGAGGCATGGCAGCGAAGGAGTGTGGTCCTCGCTGGCGTGATGGGCCTTGTGACGGCATTGGGTGCATTTATAAGCCTCGGATTTGTGACGGTGGCGGTGTGGGCCGCGGTCGCAGCGCTTTTTTGGACCATCGGCGGCAGGGGAGAGCGGCGGGAGCGACGCGTGCGCGCGGCGCGATTGGCCGCGGCGGCGGCGGGGATGCTGGCGGCGGGGTGCGTTGTGTTGTATTTCACGACGGGGTATCGGGCACTGGCGGTAATGCGAGAGGCGTTGGTGGCACATCGATCGGTGACGACGGTGGAGTTCGCGCGCACCTATTGGAAGTGGGTGCTCGTGAATCCGGTCGAGTGCGCGATCTTCGCCGGCGTTCCCGCAGTGACGGCCGCGCTCTGGTCGTGGCGCGTGCTGAAGAAGCTCGAAATGTTGCGTTTGAAAATGTTCGTGCTCGGATGGCTGACCGTGTTGGCGCTGCTGAATCTCTCCGGCGTGGTCCGGGGCGAGGTCGGGCGCATTTGGCTCTTCCTGATGTGGCCGGTGGCGCTCGCAGCGTCTCCTTGGTTCGCGGTCCGGGCGGAGAGACTTAGAGCGACGCCAATTTTGGTGTTGCTGCAGGTTGGACAGACGCTGTTAATGAAGGGTTACCTTACGATCTACAGCATCCTATGAGGGAAGGGAAGGATAACCAAGGGAGCTTTCGCTGGTGGGCGGTCGCGGTGATAGTTGCGGCCGCGTGCGGCTTCTGCTGGCCGGTGTTTCTCGGCCGGGTGATGCTCCCGGCCGATATGTGCCTGCTCATGCTCCCGTGGCGGGAGTTGCAGGGCCAGTTCCCCGATTTTTACCGGCCTCATAACCCGATGCTCGACCCGATTCAACAGTATCTTCCATGGCGTATCTACGCGGTCGAATCAATCCGTTCCGGGTTCGTCCCCCTCTGGAATCCCTATGCGTTCTGTGGGACGCCGTTTCTGGCCAACCTCCAATCGACGGTGCTCTATCCGCTGAACGCGATCTTTCTCCTTACAGGCGCGCGACAGGGATTCGGGGTGTCCGCTATCCTGCATCTGATTCTCGGCGGGCTGTTTATGTTCGCCCTCTTGCGGACATTGTCGCTCCGTCGCCCGGCAGCCCTGTTCGGCGCTCTGGTCGTCATGTTCAACGGGTTTACGGTGGCGTGGCTGGAGTTTCCGACTATGTCGCTCTGGGTGTTTGTGTGGCTGCCGGCGCTCTTGCTTTGCTACGAGCGCGCGGTTCGAACGCCGGGACCTCTGTGGCCGCTTCTCTGCGCGACCCTGGTCGGGGTGCAATTCGTAGGAGGCCATCTCCAGATCTCAGCCTATGTCCTTATGACGTTCGCGATATATGCGGTCCTTCGGGTTGCTAAACCCATTGAAGGGAAAACCGGTCGGCGTAGAGGAGTGACGGTCTTCGTCGTTTCGTTGGCTCTGGGTCTGGCGCTCGCCTCGGCCCAGCTTCTCCCCACGCTGGAACTGGCGCGGCATTCGGGCCGCGTGGACGCTGGAACCGGGGCGGCGATCAGCACGGCGTTCCCTCTCACGCATTTCATCCTCTACCTCGTGCCGAATTTCTTCGGGAATCCGGTCGACTATAACTATTGGGGCGGCTATCGAGACCCGACTGCGCTTAACTTTTTCGAGACGGCTTGTTACGTCGGAATTCCGACGCTGTTTCTCGCTGCATGGGGACTGCGCCGACGGGCCGACCGGCGGGTGTGGTTCTTTGGAACGGTGACGCTGTTCGCTTTGCTGGTGGCGGTCGGATCTCCGCTGTATCTCGCCCTGTATTACCTCGCACCTGGATTCCGCGAGCTGGCGGGTTTAGGACGTATCCTTTGCTTGGCTGCATTCGGCCTGGCCGGGCTGGCCGCGATTGGGATGGACGATCTGATCGAGCTCTCCGAGCGACGGCAGATTCGTTGGGTTTTAATCGGCGCTGCGGCGACGCTCGCCTTGGCGGTGGGCGCGGCCGTCGCGCTCGCTCCGTATTGGCGGGAGCTGCCGGCGCCAATGGAATTCGGAGCCTATCTATGTCGGCAAATCGGCCTGGCTGTCGGCCTCACCATAGCTTCGGCGCTGCTGCTTTCGCTGCGTCTGCGCAGGCGGCTGGCCGGATCGGCCCTGGCGACGCTCGCCATCCTTCTTCTGCTCGTCGATCTCTTCGTGTTCGGGATCGGTTTCAACCCGTTTGTCGATGCCAAGATGGCCTACCCGGAAATGAAATCGATCCAATGGTTGAGGGAACGGGCGGGACATTCGCGGGTGACTTCGCTGGCGTCTAACCCCGTTTCGCTGGATTGGATGCCCCATAACAGCCCAATGATTTTTGGGCTGCGGGATATTCATGGATCGGACTCGCTCCGCGTTCGCAGTTCGTTCGAACTCGTGTCGGGCCCCGACCTGGCACAGTCCGTATATCCGCCACCGGAGTCGCCGCTCATGGATGCGCTTGGAGTGCGCTATCTGATGACCCGCCGAGAGGTCGGGAAAGGTTGGCGACGGCGACTCGTCCGGGATGGGGACGTCCCGATCTACGAGAATAGAGAGGCGCTGCCGAGGGCGTACGTGGTGCCAGATAATGGCGGCCTCGATATGGCGAGGATAGGGATGGGCTCGCCACGGGACCGCGGGAACGTGCGATTTGTGAGGGATGCTCCCAATGAGGTGGCACTGGAAATGGAGGGCAACTGTTCGGGGATTCTGGTGTTGATGGATTCATATTATCCCGGCTGGCAAGCGCATGTCTACGAGTCGCCGGCGGGAATCGTTCGGGTCAACGAGGGATTTCGGGCGGTTCGGGTGCCGCCCGGCAAGCAGGTCGTGACGTTCGAGTACGAGCCGGTGAGCTTCCTGGTGGGGCTGTTTGTGTCGCTGCTGGCAATGACTTTGTTGGCGGTGTGGGGAATGGGTCTGTATGTGGCCAGCGCCGAGAGGGTGTTCTAGGGGAGGTCCGATGACTCTCGGGCATAAGGATTTTTGGGGGGGACGATTCCGCCGTCCCCCCAATCCCCCCTCGCGGGTGCCTGCGGCACTGGCGGCGGTATTGGCAAGGGGTGAGAACGTGGGCGCGTTCGGTGATAGGTGGCGTCCGGGAGTTTCCTCCCGGACGTAAGCCGGACAGGGGGGATTCTCTCCCCCCTAATAACCCCCCCAAAGCCGCCCGGCAGATGCCTGCCGGGCGCAACGATGACGAGATACACGCGATGGGGGTAAGAGGCAATAGCGGGTACGAAACTGAGCTAGCTCTTCAGAAAAGGAGGGCGACCGGACTTCTCCATCTCGTCGCGCTTTCGCTTCGCCTCCTCGGCGGCCTCGCGAACGCGGCCCACGCGTCGGATTGCAACCCAGCTCATCAGCCCAAGAACAACAACCAGCCACAGGCGGTACCACAATTCCGAATAGCCAATCACGATCGGCCACAGACTCACCAGCGCGATCACAATTAGAACGGATTCAATGCGTTCGAGGCGCTTCGAAAGACCCATGTCTCATATGCTCCATAAGAACCATTCCCCACCGCACCGCCAGCCACCTCGCGGGTTCTCCCCAAGATGTCTCTCGCTCACCTCTTCCCCCAACCATCATAGGCTACCCAAGGCTGAATGTGGTAGCTTTTCGCAGACGAGGAAGCGCGAGAAACCGAAGTGCCCGACTCTCAACTTGACAATATGATCGACGCCTTCGCTGAAGAATTGCGCGACGGGCGCGGCGCCTCGAGGGCGACTATTCGCGCCTATACCGACGATCTTCAGCAAATTGCAACTTTCCTCCGCGAGCAGGGCCTCGCCGACTCCTGGGCGGCGGTCCGGCCGGTCCACGTGCGGCGGTTTCTAGCCCATCTTCACGCTCATGACTATGCCCGCACCTCCATCGCACGCAAACTTTCCTCGCTACGGGCATTCTATCGTCATCTGACGCTCCGAGGCGATGTCCCAGTCGATCCCACCGTAGGTATCAGCGCGCCGCGGCAGCGCCGATATCTGCCAAAGTTCCTCTATCAGAGCGATCTCGAAAAACTCCTCGACGCCCCCGACCGCTCCACCCCGCTGGGCCTGCGCGACCGGGCTATTCTGGAAACACTCTACGCCACCGGGCTCCGCGTCGGCGAGCTCATCAGTCTCACCATCGATCAGGTCAGAGATTCCTCTGAGTTGAGGATTGTGGGAAAGAGGGATCGGGAGCGAGTCGTCCTCATCGGCGGACCGGCGCGCGCCGCCATCGCCCGCTATCTCGACGAAGGGCGGCCGCATCTCCTCGCTCGCCGAAGCGCCGAAAAAGAGGATGACGGCAGGCTCTTTCTCAATGCCCGAGGCGGACCGCTGACCGACCGGGGCGTACGCCGCGTTGTCCATCGGCACCTGCTCCAGGCCTGCGCCCAACACGATATCGGCCCTCACGCGCTGCGCCATACCTTCGCCACCCATCTTCTCGAAAACGGCGCCGACCTCCGGGCCGTCCAGGAGCTGCTCGGACACGCCAGCCTCACCACCACCCAGATCTACACCCACGTCACCCGCACCCGCCTTCGTGAAGTCTACGAACAAGCCCATCCCCGCGCCACCGACTCATAGCCTCTCCCCTCCCAACGGCCTCAAGACAGCCGGGGAGCGTCATCGAAGAGAACGGTCGAATGGCGGGATCCTTCGCTGCGCTTAGGATGACAGCAGCGCGCGGCCCCTTTGCTGTCACTCTGAATCCGCTGGAGGCGGGTGAAGAGTCCCGTCGTTTCCGTTTGTGGCCGTCAAGAGAAGGCGGGATGCTTCGCTTCTATAGGGCATGACAGCCAACGGCCTGGCGGGCGCGGGTGCGCGCCGCCCCCCCTGCTATCAGCGTGTTCGGTAGGGTGAATGTGCTTCGAAGGGGGAGGGTATCCCTCCCCCTTCGATTCTTCCCCCTCCCAACGACATTGGGACAATGTATTCTCGTCATCGGAGGGAACGGCCGACGGTTGCAAGTTTCGCCAGTGCGCCAAAAATTTCGTCAGGACGCCTGGCTGTTTCGCGTTGCTTCGCCGCTTCGACAGCATGCTCGAACCAAAACGGGGCAGACATCTGTTCTGCTTAGTATGACAACAAGCGCGAATGGTCTGGAGGATAGCTTGCCGAGTGAGCGAACCGATTCTCCGGGAGGGTCAGCCCAAGACTGCCATCTAAGGAGGATGCAGCGATGCCAGACATAGCTCATGCCATGTGGATACATGGCCACAGTATGCAGATAGAGCATCCGGACCGTCTCTATAGCGTCGTACGCAGGGGCTACAATATCCAGGTGCAAGGTAAGCCGGGGAAGAAAACGTGGTTCCACTTCGCCATTCCCACGCCCGTGATAGTAGATAAGAAGAGTCTGCGCGTGGGATCTGTCATGCTCGCGTTCAAGACTGCGGGCAAAGAAGCAGTCGTCAAACACGTGCGAATCTATGATGGCCCAAAACTAATTCAGTCACACGACGTCAATCTGTCGGGCAACGTCTTGTCAACCAACATCCCATTCAAGCGGTTCAAAGTGGAAAAGCAACCTATCGTGAAGTTGGGCGTCGGCATCTCGATTGGTGTCCAATTCGGTCTGATGGACACTGCGCAGGGGAGTTTGTGCCGCATGTGGTTCTCGTCCGCCGGCTGCGATTTTCTCCCTCTGTAAGCAGGCGAACTACAGGACTGACCCTCCGTATGCGGTTCGCGCGGGAGGTGCGGGGTGATACGCGGCGAGGGGCCACGGCTCGGCAGGTGCGTCGGACCCTATAGCCGCTCTCTCGCCATACCCATGTCAGCCGGCTTTGTGACCGATATTTCAAACAAGGAAACGATTCCACTTATGCCTAAAAGGAATATAGGTTCGGCTCTGGGGCGGGTGGGGCTGAAAAAAAACTCGGAAATACCACAGAAATGCCACCCAAAAGCGCCCTTTTCCCTTGATGCGCGCGGGCGAGAAATGGTATAGTATAGAGGTTCGAAAAAGCTAGATATTGCCTAGGTTTTTTTGGTCTCAAGAGGGGCGTAGCAGGGGCGGGGAAAGAGGCATCTTCAGCAGCGATGTTTCGAACACTCACTCTCCGTGGAAGTTAGGAGTCTCACTTGGCCAAGAAGAGCAGCAAGTCTCCGTCCCGAGACTACCAGGCGAAACACATTCAGGTCCTCAAAGGCCTCGAAGCCGTACGCCGTCGTCCCGCGATGTACATTGGCTCGACAGGCGTGCGCGGTTTGCATCACCTCTTTGTCGAAGTAGTGGACAACTGCATCGACGAGGTGATGGCCGGGTACTGCACGCAGATCGACTGCGTGCTCCACACAGACGATTCCATCTCCATCACCGACAACGGCAGTGGGATCCCCGTCGACAAGCACCCCGTCGAGAAACGCCCCGGCGTCGAAGTCGCGATGACCGTGCTGCATGCGGGCAGCAAGTTCGGCGGCGGCGCGTACAAAGTGTCGGGTGGTCTGCATGGGGTGGGCGTGTCGGTGGTGAACGCGCTCAGCGAATGGCTCGAAGTCGAGGTCTCCCGCGGCGGCAAGGTCCACCACATGCGGTTCGAGCGCGGGAAGCCGGTCACGAAGCTCAAGGTCAAGGGCAAGACGAAGAAGACCGGCACGAAGGTGAGCTACAAGCCGGACGCGGAGATCTTCGATTCCATCGAGCACGAGCCCGAGCGGCTGCTCAACCGGCTGGAGGAGCTGGCCTATCTCAACCGCGGGGTGAAGATCAACTTCACCAACGAGAAGACGGGCGAGACGGTCACGTATCAAGAGAAGAACGGGATACAGGCCTACGTCGAGCACCTCAACAGCGCGCGCGACGCGATGCACCGGCCCATTTTCTTCGCGCGGAAGCGCGACGAGACCGAGGTCGAGATCGCGCTCCAGTACAACACCGGCTATCAGGAGAACATCCTCTCCTACGCGAACAACATCCACACGGCCGAGGGCGGGACCCATGTCTCCGGCCTGAAGACCGCGCTCACCCGCGGGATCAACCAGTACGCCCGCAAGGCGAACCTGCTGAAGGAGAAGGACCGCAACTTCGTCGGCGACGATGTGCGGGAGGGCCTGACCGCGGTCATCAGCGTCCGGCTCACCCAGCCGCAGTTCGAGGGCCAGACGAAGACGAAGCTCGGCAACAGCGACATCGAGGGGTTGGTGAACTCCATCGTGGGCGAGGCGCTCGGGGACTACTTGGAAGAGCACCCCACGGTGGCGCGCAAGATCGTGGACAAGGGCATCACGGCCGCCCGGGCGCGGGATGCGGCCCGCCGCGCGGCCGACCTGGTGAAGCGGAAGGGCGCGCTCGAAAACGCGAACATGCCCGGCACGCTGTGGGACTGCCAGGAGCGAGACCCGTCGAAGACGGAGCTGTTCCTCGTCGAGGGCAAGTCGGCCGGCGGGAACGCGAAGCAGGGCCGCGACAGCCGCTACCAGGCGATCCTCCCGCTGCGGGGCGTGGTGCTGAACACCGAGCGCGCGCGCTTCGACCGCATCCTCAAGAACAACGAGATCACCACGCTCATCGCCGCGCTCGGCGCGAGCATCAACCTCAACGGCGGCAATGGCAACGGCGACGAGAACGGCGGCAATGGCGAGAGCGAGGAGTCGCACACCTTCCTCGACCTCTCGAAGCTGCGCTACGACAAGGTTATCATCATGGCCGACGCGGACGTCGACGGCGCGCACATCCGCACGCTCCTGCTGACGTTCTTCTTCCGCTATATGCCCAAGCTCATCGAGGAGGGCCATCTCTACATCGCGCAGCCCCCGCTCTATGGGGTGCGCAATGGGCGGGAGCTTCTCTACGCCCACACCGATGAGGAGCTGGCCGCCATCCTCAAGGACGTGAGGGCGAAGAATCCCACGATTCAGCGCTACAAGGGCCTGGGCGAGATGAACCCCGATCAGCTCGCGGATACGACGATGGACCCGGAGAAGCGTCGTATCAAGCGGGTGACGATCGAGGACGCAGAAGACGCGATGAAGCGCGCGGACGAGATCTTCGCGACGCTGATGGGCGATGTCGTGGAACCGCGGAAGAACTTCATCGTCAAGTACGCGAAAGAGGCGCGAGACCTCGATCTCGTCGGGGCATGAGCGGGCGGCGGATTTCACTCGCCCCCGCGGTGCGGTCCGCGGGGGCGAGAGGATTTGTGTGGGTTCTACTCCTCGGGCAGGAGCGTGCCTCCTGCCAAAGCACAGAAGGCTAAGTCTTGTACTCTGGTAGCACACGACCAACGAATGCGAATGCACCCGTAGGGCAGGAGCGTGTCTCCTGCCCGAGCGCCCGCGCCTCCTTACCAGTCAACCCCGTGGCAAGTCACCGGCCCTATGCCCGTTTCCCAGAAGGCCGCGCTCGACCACGGATAATCGGTGGAGACTTCCACCATGCCGGCGCGCACGGGGTTGTCATGGAGATAGGTGAGCTTCGTGCGCCAGTCGTCGTCGCCGCGGTCGCGCGCCTCGGCCCAGAGGGCGATGAGCGCGCGGGTGAGATCGGGGTCGGTGAAGAGCCGACGGCGTTGGTCGAGGCAACAGGTGAGCGCGTAGGTATGGGATGGCAGGTCGACGCGCGGGAGTCGGCGATGGCGCATAGCGAGGGATTGTTTCCCTGGGCAGGAGACACGCTCCTGCCCTACGAACGACAAACGGCCACGACGAGAGGTGAGATCACCGTCTCACGAGAGAGGGCAACGCTGCCAGGTACGGACGTACCTGCGGTCTTACGCAGTTCGTTCATCAAGACGCGTCGCGCATACATGGAGGCACCCGTAGGGCAGGAGCGTGTCTCCTGCCCAGGCGCCCAGCCTATCGCGCGTTCGCCTCAGCAGTAAAGGTGATATGACCATAGGCAGCACACGACCAACGAATGCGAATGCACCCGTAGGGCAGGAGCGTGTCTCCTGCCCAGGCGCCCGCGGGTTCTCACCACGTCACCTCGTGGCAGGTCACCGGCCCCGTTCCGGTTTCCCAGAAGGCCGCAGCCACCCGGCTGGACACGAAGGGCCTTGGCGGGCAGCGAGTAGGTATGGGATGGCAGGTCGACGCGTGGGAGTCGGCGATGGCGCATAGCGAGGGATTGTTTCCCTGGGCTGGTCGTTTCCCCCGCCGGGCGAGTTCGCTCGGCCTGGCAAGGCCGAGCCGTTGCGGCCCTACCGTGCGCCGCGTTCGCTTCGGCAGCAAGCTACCGAAGCAACCAGGAGACAAGCTCCTGCCCAACGAGAACCAACGCAGCAATCATTGACACGGAAGAAGCGATAGATGGCTAGAATCAGACGAACCAAGGCGAAGGACGAAAAGCCGAAGGAGCCGACGCAGGTCACGAACATCGACATCGAAGAGGAGATGCGCGAGTCGTTCATGACGTTCGCCATGAGCGTCATCATCGCGCGGGCCCTGCCCGATGTGCGCGACGGCCTGAAGCCGGCGCAGCGCCGCATCCTCTACGCGATGCACGACCTCAACCTCACCCCCGGCGCGCAGCACCGCAAATGCGCGAAGATCGCCGGCGACACCTCGGGCAACTACCACCCGCACGGGCAGGAGGTCGTTTACCCGACGCTGGCGCGGCTGGCGCAGGACTGGAACATGCGCTACCCGCTGGTCGATGGGCACGGGAACTTCGGCTCCGTCGACGGCGACCCGCCCGCGGCGATGCGCTACACCGAGGCCCGCATGTCACACCTCGGGGCGCAGATGCTCGCCGATATCGATCAGGACACGGTTGACTTCCTCCAGAACTACGACCAGACCCGCACCGAGCCGACGGTGCTGCCGGGGAGCTTCCCCAACCTGCTGTGCAACGGCGGGTCGGGCATCGCCGTGGGGATGGCGACGAACATGGCGCCCCACAACCTCGGCGAAGTCGTCGACGCGGCCGCGCTGCTGATCGACAACCCTGACGCGACGCTCGAGGAGATCATGGAGGTGCTGCCGGGGCCGGACTTCCCCACGGGCGCGCTCATCCTCGGGACCTCGGGCATCCGCCAGGCCTACGAAGAGGGCCGCGGGTCGATTCGCATGCAGGCCCGCGCGGTGATCGAGCCGATGAGCGGGGGGAAGAACGCCATCCTCATCACCGAGCTTCCGTACCAAGTGAACAAAGCCAGCCTGGTCGAGCAGATCGCCACCCTCGTGAACGACAAGAAGATCGAGGGCATCAGCGGGCTGCGGGACGAGTCCGACCGCAAGGGCATGCGCGTGGTGGTCGAACTCAAGCGGGAGGCGAACCCGCACGTCGTGCTCAACCAGCTCTACAAGCACACGCGCATGCGCACCAGCTTCCCGGTGAACGCGGTCGGGCTGATCCCGGAGTTCTCGGCCGAGATGACCGAAGAGGGCGTGCCGCTGGTCCCGCGCACGCTCGGGATCAAGGACCTCATCACCTACTTCCTCGACCACCGCCGCGAGGTCGTGGTCTTCCGCAGCCAGTACCAACTCGCTCGCGCGCAGGCCCGCGCCCATATCCTCGAAGGCTACCGGATCGCGCTCAAGAACCTCGACGAGGTGATCAAAATCATCCGCCAGGCCGAGAGCCCGCCGGCCGCTCGCGAGAAGTTGATGAAGCGGTTCAAACTCTCCGAGAAGCAGGCCCAGGCGATTCTCGAACTCATGCTCCAGCGCCTGACCAGCCTCGAGCGCGAGAAGATCGACGAGGAGTACCGCGAGATCATCAAGACCATCGGGCGGCTCGAAGACATCCTCGGCAAGAAGCTCTCGGAGTTCGTCGGCCAGGACGACGCGCGCGGCCTCACGCGCGACTGGCTCCAGCAGAACGGCTGGCAGCCGCGCAAAGTCATGCAGATCGTCAAGGCCGAGCTGCTCGAACTCAAGAACAAGCGCGGCGACGAGCGGCGCACGGAGATTCGCCCCGAAGAGGCCGAAGACATCAGCATCGAAGACCTGATCGCGGAAGAGGATATGGTCATCACCATGACCCGCGACGGGTATATCAAGCGGCTGCCGGTGGCGACCTACCGCACCCAGGGCCGCGGCGGCAAGGGCATCATCGGGCTGAGCCCCAAGGAAGAGGACGTGGTGGACCACCTCTTCGTGGCCAGCACCCACACCTACCTCATGTTCTTCACCAACCGGGGCAAGGTCTACCGGCTCCGCGTCCACGAGGTGCCGCTGGCGAGCCGCCAGGCGCGCGGGACCGCGGTGATCAACCTCATCCCCATCGAGTCGGGCGAGGTGGTGTCGGCGGTGCGCGCGATCAAGAAGTTCCGGGAAGATCGCTATCTCTTCATGGCCACCCACAAGGGCGTGGTGAAGAAGACCCGCCTGAGCGAGTACGACACGCGCCTGAAGGGCGGGATCATCGCGGTGAACCTCCGCAAGGGCGACGCGCTCGAATGGGTGATGGAGACCGATGGCACGAAGGACATCTTCCTCGCCACCGTCAAGGGCCAGTCGATTCGCTTCTCCGAGGAAGAGGTCCGTCCCATGGGCCGGACGGCCGCAGGCGTGCGCGGGATTCGCCTCCGCAAGGGCGACGCGGTCATCGGCATGGGCATGGCCCGCGAGGGCGCGGACCTGCTGGTCGCGTCGGTGCATGGCTACGGCAAGCGCACCGACCTCGACGAGTATCGCTCCCAGAGCCGCGGCGGCATCGGCATCCGCACCATGAATGTAACCACGAAGACCGGCCCGGTGGTGGGCATGCGGATCGTGGACGATAACGACGACCTGCTCATCATCACCACCTCCGGCACGATCATCCGCCAGGCGGTCCAGAAGATTCGCCGCATCGGGCGCTCGACCCAGGGCGTCCGTCTCATCCGCCTCTCCGGCAAGGACCAAGTCGCCTCCATCGCCCGCGTCGTCGGCCGGGATGAAACGGAGGATGAGGGGGATTGATCGCGTACCATAGGGATTAGCCACTCGGTATTGTCATACCGAGTGAACTCGGTGAGCAGGGGGCGTTCCGCCGCCCCCCGCACCCCCACCACGGGGCGATAGGATCGCCGGCCAAGGTATTGACAAGACTTACCGCACATACTGTTGCGTTGCTTCGGTAGCTTGCTGCCGAAGCGAAAGGCCATACGGTGGTGATACGGTCGCGGGCGAAGGCTTGGGCGGTGACAATCCTGACTAGGATTAGGGCGGGCCACGGTAGGGCAGCAAGAGGCTGCGGAAGTGTGCCCTGCTGGCGCTGGATAGCTCGCAGGCTAATTACGAGAGCGGCGAAATGCCGCCACTAGGCTATAGAGTCTAGTCGGCCGCGACTCTCGCTTCGTATCCTGCCGAGCGAGAATCCCCAATAACTGGCGACTGGGGAGACCATTCTAGGCGGCGCGTGGTGGTTTCGAGGCTAGGGGCCGCGAATATGAAGCGTTGTTCGTACTGACCATAGATCGTCTCAAAGAAACGGTCAAAACGCAGTGGGCTATCCGTTTCCGGGTACGTTTCCACGGTTTCTCCCAACATTGCGCGCTGAGGGCTAACTAGGACCATACAGACGGCCTCGTACTTCGTTAGGTCGTCGCGAGTGTCGGCCCTTCCAGCCAGCCGTGCGAGAGCGTCGTGATATCGGACCACCCCCTCGCAGACTCGGCCATCGGGGCCGATCGCGACATCGTTAGCCTTCACCCCCCGGCCTTGACGATTCGCCTTGACTACCTGGAAGAAGCCATACACGAGGGTAGGGTAGGAGATGTGCAGGTTTGTGCAGTCCCCGACAGCTTCCTCCATGCGGTTGGTGAGATTCCTGAACGCCTTTGTGGCACCCTTCACTGAGATAGCCAGGACAGGACCGATGCCGTTCTTGGTCACGACAACGTCAACACTCTTTGTCTTCAGTCCGCCCAGGATAGTCCGCTCGCCGCTCCCCGCGGCTTCAGGATCGTACTCAAGTTGAAGACCATTGCGCTTCGTCCCCTGCACCAAGAACGGAGGACGCGGGGTGATCTCATCGGGATGGAATCCGCCCTCGATGGCTAGTCTGCACGCTATGTACCAGTGCAGCGGCTTGATGTGGTTCTGGTCCTGTGTCGCAGGTCTTGTCACGAACTCCCTTAGCGCGTCGCTGAGACCTGCCCACTGGCACCTAACGGGACGTCGTGGCATGATGCCTCCAGTGCCTCATTGTACTGACTGCCGCTTCTACTAATCCGTTGTCGGTTAAGCGCGAATCTGTCTCGCTGGCGATCACCACTCGGGCGGCCTCGCGGGGCTCAAGCTTCAACATGCCCCCACCAAGGGGGTGCCCCTCCAACTCGCAGCTTAGTTGAGTGAACGGCCTGTCCCACGTGGCCTGCAACCGCGCAAGAGACTGGCCCGCCACCAACTTCACGACATGGACGGAGTTCGTGGCTACACACTTAGCGTGGTTCGCCACAAGGCAGGGAGAACCACCGCTCATGTATGAGAGGAACGCGTCGGGCTCCTTCACATCGGGGACGACATACCAAGGATTACGATTGCGGCATTTGTAGGTAGTGCGGGCCTCGTGTCCCTCGGGCGAATCCAGATAGCGACACACCGCCTCCGGCAACCTACCAGGGTGGCTGAGACGGAGCAGGAAGTTCGGTTGGTCGCGACGGCGCCAAGACTCCACGGTCGCTGGAGTGATCGCGCGACCTCTGAGCACCTTGCCATTCCTTACGGCCGGGTGGAGGAGATCACCCAGGATGCCGTGTCGCTCGGCCTCAGATGGCCGCAGGTGGAAGAAGTCGTTCGCTCCGGTCACATAGCCTATCCCCACTCGTGCCACGGTTCCGAGGCTGACTGAGTCTCGGGCAACTTTCTGGTACAGCTCGCGAACGTCGGCGGGCAGCAGGAACGGTCGGAGTCTTCTATGCCACTTGCGCCATTCGGATACCGGCACTCGCGTGCCGGTATCGGGTGGCTCATTCATAGGGCTGAATCGCTCGACAGCGGAAAGGAGAAAACTCTGGGTCCTGCCGCCAAATCCATCCGCGTACAGAAGCCAACAGTCTTCAGATAGCTCCGGAAAAAGCTTCCGTCGCACGGCAGTGATTTGCACGGAATCGAAGTGTCCGCTCATGTATTCGAGAAGAGGCGTGGCGTAGGGAGCGTGCCCTATCTCCGCGGGGACAACGAACGCCATACGGCCGCCCTGCCGAAGCAGCGTTGCGGTCGCGAGGATGAACGGTGCCCACGAGGAGGAAAGTCCAGTGAATCGTGCACCGTGACGAGCACACAGAGTCAGCGCAGCCCGCCGAATCTCGCCGCTGAAACGCTGGTAGCGTATGAACGGGGGGTTCCCTGCCGCGCAATCGAAGCGTTCATGTGTCTCAGCCGCCCATGAAAAGAAGTCGCCCTGATGGATGAGCGCCCCTGGCACTCGCTCATGGACTCCTGCCGCGGCTGAAGGGTCCTGTTCTACGCCTACGCTGTTTGGATGAGCGGAAAGAAAACGCCCATCTCCACATGCTGGGTCTAACATGCGCGCAGAAGGCCCACGGACGGCCCAACGAACGAGCGTCCGTACTACCTCCTCAGGTGTGTAGTACGCGCCACGTGCCTTCCTCTCGGCGGCCCTCATCGGCAGCGTCTCACGTTTCCGGAATTCCCCTCGCTTGGGTGTGGTGAGCACGCAGATTATAGCACGTCGTCGACGGCTTGAGGAGTAACTCGACGGGACGAGCCTGTCGCCTCAATGGTTGGCGAAGGAAGCTGCGCAGTTGTTCTCGCACTGTGGCCTCGAGGTGGTGCGATCCGCCGAGGTCGCCGCCGACGGCGAGATGGGCGTTCCTCGCCGCCGCGTCTCCGGCGCGAGGTGATTCTCGACGCCCTGCGTATGCGATGTCGCTGCACATCTCGTCAGCGCGCCGTCTGCGGCACTGCCGCCCCCTTCGAAGCGCATTTACCCTACCGAACACGTTAATCAGGGCCCCCCTTCCACTCGCTTCTGGCGTCCTGGCG
>Ga0180438_10000803_pt1 | contig 57189 bp, 105 predicted proteins | sample SS_ome_12_FD_132455 | JGI IMG/M metagenome (GOLD analysis project Ga0180438, IMG submission 132455) | Hypersaline lake sediment archaeal communities from the Salton Sea, California, USA - SS_3_D_2 metaG | ecosystem: Environmental > Aquatic > Non-marine Saline and Alkaline > Hypersaline >... | reverse complement strand
ATTTATATACTTCACTTGTTTTTCTATATCAAACTCATGCTTAGAAATCAAATCAATAATTTCAGGATTCTTACTTTTCTGGGCCTGCGCATGAATTCTTGCATCAGGGGTTAATCCATAATCTAAAAGAAGACGAAGTGCGTCTATATTTTCATAATATATTGCATCTCCCAACAAATTGTCGCGAGGACGAACAATCGTTAATAATCTGCTAAGAAATTCCATGCTATGATTTCTAATAGCAGACTTAAATGATGTCTCTGTAGGAAATACTTTGGGTTTGTACCCCATTAAAATTTCAAAAATTTCCATATTATTCTGACGCACTGCCCGATCTACATCCCTGCTTGTCGCCTTGGCACCGTGATCTAAAACAAGCTTTACCTTATTAGCGTCGTTCGTCTCTATCGCCCATTCAACAGCATATCTTTCATTTACACCTACTTTGTCTATAACATAATTTATAATTTCAATATCATTAGTTCTCAATGCATAGTCCAGTAAAATTTTGGGGAATTTTAAACCACCTGTTCCAACTTCAAATAATAATTTTATAATCTCATGGTTACCACTTTGAAAAGCTGCAATGAAGTCAGGTCTTTTAGGAATATAACCATTTAAAAGTATTTGATATACTGAATCAATATCACGTGACCCTATGGCTTCTTTCAGCTTTTCTTGTACATACCACTCGGACGGAGTATTGACCTCCCCCGTCGCTGATAAAACTGTCCGATACCAATTCATATCGTTTGCCCCCTGCCAATCCCTAACCAAACATAACTTGGTTTATCGAAATTTTTTTTCTGAGCATACTTTCCTAAATTCTTATTTAACATATACTTTGCTCGACGGTACCAACTCGCTACTTTATATACATCTGACGAATCGTCCAAATAAATGTATTCGTCATCCATCTTTGGATAATTCTCTTCTACTTCCCAGTCTTCAACGTATTCCCCTAAATCGTTCACGCCTAAACTGTCATAGCCGCCGCCTATAAAAACATTCCGACCAAACTCCGCCTTGTACATCTGTGCAAACTTCTTATAAGCTTCCTGAATCTTACGAATACGACTTGATTGATCTGCCCCCTTATCTTCTTTCAAACTTCTTGTGCCTCTGGGCGTAGCCCAAGGTTCGAAAATTTTTTCAAAAACATTACCCGAAACAGCAGAATCACTATAATTATCATACTGATCATCTTCCGCCTCTACCACATCCTTCAACTCCGTCGAAAACTCTACATTGTCCAAAACCAACGTCTCATTGTCATCCGTCAACCATACCCAACTCTGTGCCTGAAAATCGCCACCCTTATAAACAACTAAAAATCCACTGTCAGGATTCACATAACCCTCAATCATCGAAGTCTCCGCCACACCACCAAACTTCTGACAACAACCCGTGAAAGGAGTCTCACCCAATACCAACCCTAACGGGTCCTTCTTGTCCAAGAAAGTAAAGGTAAACGTGTCACCCTCCACCTCTACGTCATATGACTTCGGCGTAATATGACCTTTACCAAAATTTGGATCCCGCATAATGACATCGTTAATGCGTTCCGCAATACTACTGTAAGTAAAACTGTCTTTATAATCTATAATGTTACGGAGAGCTTTATCAAAGAAATCAAGATCTTCTTTACTATCAAATAAAAACTCCCTGAATACTGAATCATTCACATTCTCTCTCAATTGAAACTTGTACTTACCATCAATTTCTTGTACATCCCCCATCATTTTATTGTGATCTTTATATGTCCAATTATTCTGAATCTTATCATACTCCTGTAATGCGCTCTTCGTTACTGGAATCCGAATATTGTTCTTGATCTCATTGCGTAACTTCTTGATCGCGTCAAAACGAGGCTTCCCCTTCTCCGGAAAATTCTCGTTGATCCCGACCATGCCTTCTTCTTCCAATTTCCGCTGACGGGATTCAATGTATTCAGGAATCAATGTGGCGAGGAAAAAAGTATTGTCATGCCCAGTACTTAAACTCACATCTTTTGAACTCTTGAGAATGAAATTTTTTACCAGATTCTTATACTTCTTGTTATTCAACAAACCTGTCAACGGACCAACGTTGTCAGACAGTTTATTTAAGAGAGTGATGAAACTCTCACTTCTTTTTTCACGATGATACTGATTATACAAAACCTGAACCATCATCTTATCAAACTCAGGACTGCTTTCGAAATGATGATCTTTTTTGAAAAGCTCATAAACACGAGATAAATAAGAAACAATCTCTTTATGATCTATATGCTCTTTTTGTGTATACTCTGATAAATCCTGACTTAATGCCATAAAACGGTCTGCATGTTCCAGTTCTGATGGATTCAAATATTCAAATTCGGGAAAAGAAAATTTGACCTTGTCCAGATTTATCTCACCTGACTTGTACAACTTACTCATTGTCTGAGGAAAGTTAATAGCCAATAAAGGATTTTCTTGAAACAGTATTTTTACTTCAGGAGAGAAATCAAACTCCTCTTCCAAATCTTCTGCATTACGCAATAGCCATCTTGAATTATCAGATAAACCCGCCACGCGGATGTAATCTAGAAGTTTATCTCTATGATTTTTATATATATAGAAAAAAGAATCACTGCTGAAAATTCTACTAATATCAGTAGGATCCTTCTCCGCCCCTTCCATATTTAATATGTAATCAATTACAAATGGATCCCCCATACGTAACGCATCATCAAGAATTGAAGAATGATTGATGGGGAATTTCTTTTCTCTCAAGAATTCTACTGCCTTCATATCCCTCTTTACGAGTAATTCAAGAAATATATCGTTAACAGTATTTCCATAAGCTCCCGTTGGATCTTCACTCAAACCATCATAAACCTTCTTGTAAATATATTCATTTCCAGTGCGAAAAGCGGCTCTGAGATGTGTTAAGTCAAAGGCGTTTTCATACCCGGATCCCTCTATCGCCATATCGAATATCTCTGAATCACCTGATAAAACAACCAACAGAATGTTCTCTGAGGTAGGAGTAAATTGATTGTATGCTTCACTATCTTGGACTTCCTTCAAAAACTCTTTGTTCTTATTGTGTGCAATTTCAGGAATACTAAAACCAGCTTCCTTCATATGAGGAAGAAACATACGAAGAATATTAACATCATTCTTTTTTATGAGCATCTGTGCAACACTGTCTGTATCAAAAACTTTCTTATCATGATCCGATTTCAATTCCGATTCCAATAACATCTTGATGATTTCTGGATTACCGGAATCAATCGCCTTAATAAAACTATCATGACTCACTTCCTGATTGTCGTCCACTGTCAATGCCATGTGAACAATCTCTGGATCCCCCCATAAAACAGCAGCATAAACCGAACTTGCACTCTTACTACGACTCTGACTCACAATCTTACGCTGTTTGATGGCTCTGTTATAAATAGCACGAATCAACTCTTTATTGAAAGTATCCATGGCGTAAAGCCAAATGTTACCATTGATAACATCTGAACCAAGATTCGCCAACCATGTCGCTATGTGAGGAACTTGTTTTAAAATAGCATTCTCCAAAAGATACATACTCGATAAGTAATCTTTGAAGTAAGGAACTATAATCTCTAAGTTTTTTCTCTGATTAGGATATGAAATATAATCATGAATAATGTCATTCGCTATCGGAACATAAGGATCCAAATCATAACCCTGCTGAACCATTGTATCTAAAAGAAACTTTACTATATTGACATCACGACGCCTCTGAGCTTTTCTGAATACATCTTTTGTTATCTTCTCACCTGAGGCCATAGCCTGACGAATATCGTCTATCGTGCCTTCGGCAACAGCATGCTCCAGATTTACCGCACTTACATGCTCCTTGAAATGCTCTTCCAACATACTGTAAATCTCTGGATGCCGCTTCGCAGCACGCATCATGTCCATATCTGGCTTCCAGCCGTGTCCAAGATAAAGTTCCATTAAACGACGAACAATCTTTGGATTGCCAATGTAAATTGACTCCAGAAACGCTCCACGACTCAGACCTAACCCAAGAGCCAACATGTAATCAACTATTTCTGGATTGTCTGTTTGAACTGCGTAGGTAAGATGACTTGGATAAAAATTGGCAGGAACTTCCTTAGGATACTTCTGAACAAATGCCTTTAATAAATCTATATTCTTTCTTTTTATAAGGAAGGAAATCAAATCACTATCTATAGACATCTCAAAATTGTTTAATAGATAGTTGAATGTATTCAAATCACCAGTCAGAAGCGCTTCTTTGGCTAAATTGGCGACTGAAAGACTGCTTACTTTTTCACCTTGTTCGACAGCCTGACGCAAATCGTCCACAGTTCTAATAGTACGTCTAGTGGCTGATGTGTACCAACTCATGTCAGATCTCTTTAAAAGGAATGAAATTCAATACTTATATTTCTGATTTACATCCCCAATTCCTTCTTAAATCTTGACTTTTACATTCTTATGTTATAATTAAATTATCTCCTACACTAGAAAATAGATCCAAGAAACATACCCTCAAAGAAAATAAAAACTAACTTGGAAACCCTGCATTCGCATATCTTTCCTCAGATATGCAAAAAACGGACAGCATAATGTTGTCCGTTTTTTTTGTAAATACTTGAAAAATAAAATTTTGGCGGCGAAAAAAAATATTTTGGTGTACCTGTTTTTCCGGCGCACTCCCGCTTTTTACACGTTTTTCTCACATCTTACACGTTTTTCTCACATTACTCACATGTGTACATAAAAAAAAGCCACAGCATCCGTCCGGACAGATCTGCGGCTTTGCGTACCCGGTAGCCAGAGAGTGCTTACTCTCATACGCATTAATATAAGTATTAACAGCAGTCCTCTCTGACCTTCGACCGCTGCAATCTGAGAAGGTTACATTATACTACTTGGGGTTCCTCTGTCAAGGCTTTTTATTTGGTCTGGCTCCCGCAACCCCAAAAACATCAGCAAAGGACATATATTTACTCTTCCCGCAATTATTCACTTTCTCTCAGACCTTGATAGAATGGGGAATCATCCGTCATGAACCGGTCTTCCGCAATCTGTTCCTCTTCGAGAGCCTCATAGTCCTCACGCAGCATTATCTCACCACGATGAACCACAACAAGCATTCGTTTACACGTTCCCTTGATTACTTCAGGAAAAGTTTCCATAGCTTTTCCTGCCTCTTCCATACTATCAAACACATGTGCTCCCTGAAGATCGTCATTGAATACAGCATCTCCAGCTTCATTCGGTCCACCGTAATAAGTGTTGTTCCAACCACGATAGATCACAACACCATCTCCATCCCTTACCGCTTTCTTGTTCAAGGCTTTCTTCAAGAAATCTGCACTGATTTTGAACTCATTGTTGTCCGTATTCATAACACAATCTCCACAAAGGATCGTAATTCACCTATCATAGTGAACTGGTCTTTCATAACGACCATCATTTTCCCTAGTAATTGACACAAGATGACCATGCTTCGTACCATTGTCAAATGTGTATCTAAACGTTTGACCATAGCTAATTGGAGGAAAGTGGGTCTCCCAACTATCCAACAATCCCTCACTCTCAAGGGCTTCATTCAATGTCTCAAACCAATTTTGTTTTGCGGCTTTCTTATCAAGTTGGTTCTTCAAGACATCTGAACTGATATGGAATTCGTGTCCATACATGACAACATCTCCATCAATACTGAGGTGGTTTCAGATTTAATTTGGAAGGTCTGGCAGGCACATCTTCTTCAATAACATCTTTTTCTGTTACTTCAATAGGAATCGACACGCTCCCCGGAATCGACACGGCTTCACCCGCTCTCAACTGCGAAACCTGTTCCGGAGTTAATCCATACTTCTGAACAATAGTCTGAAGCATAATCTCAAAGTCTGCCTCTGCAGCTGCTAAATCGCCTCCCATCGCTTTTTTGTCAAGCTTCTTCTTCAAGGCTTCTGCACTAATCTTGAACTCATTATTGTCCGTATTCATAACAACATCTCCACAAAGGGTCAATTAAACAACTTATATTTATTCTTTTCCCGCCAAAATCCTTTTTTTATTATAAAAAAATCTCACACCCACGGGTCCCATCCCATGTAAGAAAAATATATATAATTTACTTACACCCACGGGTCCCTTTCCAAGACCAAAAACCCCCACAATGGGTCCCATATCAAGACCAAAATAACCCCGATCAGTAATATATTTACTATTTCCACACCAATTCAGTATTTATATACCCGAAAGGGAATATAACGGGTCCCATTTCTGACCCAAAAACATATATAAATTTCCGTCAAAACGGGTCCCATATCTCTTCAGAAAAACATACCATTATTTCTGAAATTTTGTTGAAAAAACATACCACTTTTTTCATCCCAAAATTTTTGTAAATATCTAAAAAAAATATAATTATGTAAGGTACGGGTCCCTTTCCCTTCCTAAAAAGCCCCTCTTGCCAATCTAGTATCACGGGTCCCTCTGCTCAGGGGAAAACCTTATATCCAGAGGGGGGGGAGGGGGGAGGGGGGTTAAGCCTATGTCAAAACTCATTTTTTATGATGTCAATATAAATTGACAAAGGGGGGTAACCCCTTATAGTGCATAGGGTTATGGCATCACCCAGTTTCTTTTATAAATTTTCATGCCAATTTTTCAGAGAATTTTCATCACTCAGTTTTTCAGATAAATTTTCATGCCAATCTGAGGGGGATTCTTTTGACACAAAAGATGTATTGGGGATGAGGGCGCAGCGGGGTGAGGCATCACTCAGTTTCTGCCAATAAAAAAAGCCCCACCAATGATGGGGCTTTTTCCTTTAACGGGCTTGGGGTGTGGTCTCAACCTCCTAAGGCGGAGCGAAGGAGCGCACCGTTCCCTGCCCGATTGAGGGCTTCCATGTATTCCATAACGTCAATCCCGCACTCTTCCATGAGGTACTGACGCTTCTGTCCTTGATGTCCGTGGCTGTCGTTGATGATCTTGACACAGCGCTCTATGCGCTCTTCGGAGGTCATAGCGGCGATCTTCTGCCGCAGGGACTCGCGGGCGTCCGAGTTGCTGGCAACGCGCTCAGCGATCTCTGTGGCGGTCTCGTGAATGGTGTGACCGGTATGAGGAAGCTGGCGCAGACGGCTTCTGTAGTAGGCGGCTTTCCGGACGTTGCCTGATGCTTCGGCTTTGCGTAAGCGCATCTCGAAGTATTCACGCTTAGGCATGCTTGCGGTTCGTTTCCCCTGTCGTCTTGCCATCTTGTCTCCCCTTTCCAAAGTGTTGATGTGGTTTGTGTTACTCATACTTATTGTTCGTAGAAAGTCTTTTCTTCTCACTTAGTTTTTTTTGGTTTTTATTCGCAGGAGCGATCCCGACGATCTGCTTCGTCACGACGACGAACGGCTACTGAGCGTTTATCTTCCAAGCCTCGTTTATGAGGCTTGCATAAACCGCAGGAGCGAGATTTACGACGATATTTGCCCATTTGATGTTCCCCCTTTGTTTTTATTTATTATTCGCAAAAGGAGCCGGTTCATCACGCAGTTTCTGCAAAAAATTTAGGCGGGCGAGAAACGCCTTTTGTGTCAAACGTATGGGGAAAAAATAAACCCTACCACTTGGGTAGGGTTATAGGGTTAAGGTTGTTGTTAAACCGCTTCTACGATCAGGTCGTTTTCTTTCGGAGGGAAGAGCCACCATTTGCCGGTTTTTTCGTCATGGCGGTAAAAGGCGATTGAGGCGTCCGTATCCTCGACAAACTCCGTTATCACCATCGCCTTGTAGATTTTGCCGTCACGCTTCAGAAACTCGATCCGATCCTTGCCTTCCATCCAGTCGCTGAGGTAATTCTTGGCGATCTGTTTGGCTTCCTCTTCGGTCTGAGCGTCAAACCGTTCCCCGTCCCATCCTTTAAGTTTGATAACCATGTCTCCCCTTTCCTTTGTTTTTACTTATTATTCGTAAAAGATTGGGGTTCATCACTCAGTTTCTCAGATTTTTTTTCCCGCCTTTATAACACCTTTTGTGTCAAACGTATGGGAAGAATTAAACCCTACCGCTTGGGTAGGGTTTTGAGAGTGGTCGATCAGAATGAGGACATATGGACGGCTTCAAAGGCGTTTCGGGTCGCCTTCTTGACCGCCTTCTGCTGTTCGGGGGGCAGACCGTTGCAGAAGTCGCAGACCTTGTTTTGACCGTTGTACCAAGCGAGGAAGTGACCTCCGCAGACCTTGCAGTGGCTTCCATCGCATGAGTCGTCAAGGCAGGTGTTGACGGTTCCGACGCCTTTTACTGTTACGTTTGCCATGTTTTCCCTTTCCCTTTGTTTTTTACTTATTATTCGTAGAAGGTTCGGGTTCATCACTCAGTTTCTCAGATTTTTTTTCCCGCCTTTATAACACCTTTTGTGTCAAGGTCTGACTGGGTTTGACACAAAAGATGTATCCAAAAAACGGCAGGATCTGCACCAAAAAAAAAGCCCTACCACGGTGGTAGGGCTTAACAAAGGGAAAGATGGGAAAGGGTTTATTCCGTTTCGGGTTCCATTTCAAAGGTCGGGATAACGTCTGCGACACCGGAGACTTTCGGGCCTTTGTAAAGGCCATACCATTGACCGTCAATCTTGATACGGTCGATATTGTCAAGGTCGGGGCCTTGAAAGGCGATCATTTTCGGCTTGTTCGGGTTCTCTTTCGGCACAGAGATAAACGGCTTCAGATCGGCCTTGTCAATCGGGTGATCGGTATCGTTCGTGAAAAACTCCGAGTTTGAGCTTACATATTCGCCCCACAGATACAAGCGAGGGTTTTCAATCGTTTTGCCATTCGGCAGGATATGCTTTTTGAGAATGGCAAGCGGTGACGGCTTTTTGTTTCGGTTCAGAATAACACGTTTCGGGCAGGAATAGCCCTCTGAAACCGTCTGTTCGCCCTCTGACCGCCTTTCAAGGCTGTCTTTGTAGCGGAAGCCAGTCATAAAAATGGTATCGGCTTTTTTGGTGACATTCCCGTAATAGGGATTGTAGACCTTTTTCAGCCCGTCCTTAATGGTAAGGCTGTTGTCTTTCTTTTTGCGAAATTCGGTGAACCGTTCATCATCCATTTTAACGAATCCAAATTTCTTGACCTTATCGGGATTGACGAACGTGGCGTGAAAATGCACGTTGAAGTTTCCCACACGGTCGATCAGTTTCTCGACCAATTCTTTCTTGTCCAGTATTTCCAGTTTCCCATTTCCCATTTTTTCGCCCCTTTCCAAAAAGTTGTGTGCGGTGGTGTTTCCCATGCCCATTGTTCGCAAAAAGGCGGCATTGCTCACTGACTTTTCAAAAAAAACTTTTCACACGAAGTATCTATTAAAGGAAAGACGGAGGACGACCCGGCAGCCCCAGCTCCGAAACACCTTTTGTGTCAAAGGGTTACGGCAGCCGGTGACGGATTTTGACACAAAAGACGTATTGAGTCATCAGCAGCCGGGTGCGATCAGGTCGTGTCGCAAGGGCATAAAAAAAGCGCCTCATTCTTCGAGGCGCTTTGTTAAGTCTCCTATTTCTATTGCGTTTTCAAATGATTGATCGTAAGCCCATTTACAGTATTGTAATTCCTCCTTTTCGAGTTTCCATGATTTGTAGGTGAAAAAGCATCCGAGTAAAGCAAAAAGAGTTGCGGCTGTCAACATGGGAGAAAGTCCTTTCTCCCCCTTAATTTACGCCCCTAAGATGTCTGAGATACGTTTATTATTGAAGTGACGGTCACGTTCAATACCGAGTCCAAACTTGAGCCTGATTGATTTCATTTCGTTCAAGCTCTGATAACCCCATTCGGGAAAGTCCACCCCATCGACATAGCCGAAGAAGATGAAGTCATTGTCTTGGCGTTCACCCTCTACAGCGTAGAAAGTCCACGCCCCACAGGGATTGAAGAATTTAACAGCAATCTTCTTTTCCCTTTCGGGGGTGTTTTCAGTTGAGTAAAGTGGTGGAATCTTTTTTTCGATTTCTTTGGTTAGTAAAAGCATTTTATCCCTTTCCGGTTCAGTGCTTACGTGAGGGAAACAGTGCATACGTGAGGGGAATAGTGGATAAGGATTTCAGACCTTAACCGTGGCTGATTGAGTCGCCACACTCGCCTCAACAAAGATCATCTGTTTGGGTACGACCACCATCAGATTGCCGTTAGTGTCCAAGAGGGTAAAGGTTCTTCCCTCGTTGTCCACATCGATACACTCATACCGCTTGGATGTACCTTTGATGTTATCGAACATGTTTTTGACGAGGGCTTTTTCGGCTTTACGCATTGGATTCTTCCTCCATTGCTTCGAGTTTTTCGATCAGTTTGATTTTGTCTTTTGCCGAGGCGATAATGGTTGAGAGGTTATCGCTTGGAATGGCGAGGATTTCAATCTTTGTTCCGTTGATGATTACGTTGATCATTGGTTTCCCTTTTGTTTTTATTTATTATCCGCAAAAAGTCTTTTCTTATCACTCAGTTTATAAAAAAAGCCCGTCACAAGGACGGGCTTTAAGTTCTTTCTTTTACTCCTGTTCGGTAAGCTCCACCCTAAGCATTTTACGGCTACCGCATTTAGGGCATTCTTCATACCATTCATACGATTCAAACTCATGCTTGCAGTCGTTGCACAGGTACCAGATATTAATCATGCTCATGTTTGTCTCCCCCTAGTGAGATTTAACAGTCCAATAACGACGTTTTCAGTACCACACTCCTTTGCTGTTAATTGTTCACTATCCCTTGTCCAGCATATTGTCCGTCAAAAGTCTTTCCTTCTCACTCAGTTTTTATAAGTTTTTTAATTAGCTGCGGTTAGATCTTGGATTCATCTTTTGTGTCAAAAGATATCCGGCAGTCATCGAGAGTTTGACACAAAAGACGAATTAGGGATCAGGAAGGCGGTTCCCCGCACGGGTGTTCTTCGAGCCAATAAAAAAAGCCCGCATCTCTGCGGGCTTGATTGGGTCTTGCGTTGTTGTTATTCCTGCTTTACGTTATTGATAAGGATTCTGAGTTCCATTGCCATATCAGCGGCTTCATTGGCTTCTTCCATGAGTTCATGGTCTGACAGTTTGGAAGCGAGAATGTCGAGAAGTTCTTGGGCTTCATTCAGCTTTTGAACCATCTGTTCCCCATGGACTTTATATGCAAATTCTTGTCGTGTCATCGTTGTTCCTCGTAGGCTTTGGCTTCCTCTTCGGTTTCTTTCTTGATGTCCTCGTAGAGTTTCAGAACGCTTTTGATGTACTCCACGCCATTGTCACGACACTCAATCAGTTTGACGATAGTAGCGGCATCACAATCGTAAAGCCGCCCATTGGCTTCAGCAACACGATCTTTAAGAGTTTGCATTTTCAGTCTCCTGTTCCGCCATGTATTCTTCCCAGTAGGCTTCCATTTCGGCTTCATCATAGCCGTCACAGACACAATCGCCCCAGTAGGAATTGGTGGTTCCACAGCGGGGGCAAGCGACAGCTTCCGGTTCGAATCTCGGACAGGTTGAGGACTGATCGTCACAATCGGTGCAATCTACTCCGTACCATCTGCATGCTGGCATATCGTTCCCCTTTCCGGTGTTGGTTTTACTTATTATCCGCAAAAAGAGGGATTATCTCACACAGATTTCGGAGTTTATTTGGCGGTTGCTTTTAGTTCTTTGTTTAGTTTTTTAAGTTTATTGAACACTTTAATCGTCTGTTCTTTGACGCATTTTGGGCAGAAGTTCAGTTTCCTGTCATAGTTATGGTACGTAGTATGTCTGACGGCACAGAGTTCGCCTTTTGCGATTGTTGCTTCACAGCTATGACAGCCGCGTTTGGCTTTCGCTTCTTCGATAAAGGGCATTTCAACGAGTTTCATCGGGACATCTCCATAGAGTTGTTGATAGCCTTGCGGTCGTTCTGACGACGCTTCTTGCGAGAGAAGTTTTTGGCGTCCTTTTTGGCACCCCAGTAACCCTTACCACGCTTGGGGCCGTTGTGTTCAGTTTTGATGATGTCGATAGCCATAATTATCTCCAATTACGACAGGCGTTCTTGTTGGCTTTCTTTTTCTTGTCCACGAAAACACGGTTCTTCTTCATAGACAGAGGGATACGGGCTTTGAGCTTTTTAGGTTTCATTTTGCTACTCCCTGAATCCCCATGAGGGCTGAGATTTTAGCGAATTGCAGTTGCTCTTCTTTCTCTTGACGAATCTTTTCCACCATCTTTTCATGCGCTTTTGAGGGCGGTTTAACACCGAGAGCCTTAAAAAACTTATCCAACTCACATTTGTTTTTGGCTTTTTCCATATCCATTATTCGCAGGAGTCGTGATTTTATCACACAGTTTTTTTTTGGGAGAAGCTCACCGAGGAGGGCACGACTGAGGATTCGACTTTTGTGTCAAAACCCACTCATCGAGGCTTTCCGGCGTGTTTGACACAAAAGACGTTTTAGAGGCGGCGGACGCTGGCGCGAGGATCTCGTCGATCCGGCATGAATTTTGGGCATAAAAAAACCCCTGCCACTTAGCAGGGGTTTCGCCCGTTGAGGGCATTGGAAAGGGATTTGGGGGATTTTTGGGGTTATTTGATATGCATTATTTCAAACTGTTCAGCCATTGGGCTTCCTTGTGTGACGGCAATCCCGTCAAAGGGTTTGAGCCATTCTTTGAGGATTTCGTGATTTTCATCTAGGACTTGGATGATACAATGATCTCCTGTTATGGATTCTTTGATCTTGTTGTTTTCGTCGGGAAATACAGCGGTTGTTTGCCCGAAATTTTTGAGGACTTCAATTTCTTTGGGCATTGTTTCCATCATTTCGGGAGTAATTAAGAGAGCGAATGCCATTATTTATCCCTTTCCATTTCCGCAAGTTCTTTATCGTACTGGGCTTGAGCTTCCGCTTCTTCCTCGGTCGCGAGAGCATCCAAAGCGTTGTTGACTTCCCATTCAAGAAGAAGTTTCAGCGCGTGAGTAAATGCTTTTTGAAACGACACACCTTGGATAGTGGTGCTAATATCAACGTCATCCGGTTCGTGGTATCCACCGTGATAGACAGTTGTAACATCCACTGCCCATGCCGTGCAGGGATGTTTTCCAGTGATTGTTTCGCGTTCGTGGTTGTGTTCATAGACAACCGGCAGATAGTCATCGACAAAGTTCACTGCTCGTCCGGTTCCTTCCAGTTCGCCTTCGTAGTCACTGATAAGACAAGGCGTATAAGGAGAGCGAATTGCTTTGCGGATGGTGTTACAAATTTTAATGATCTGTTCGTTTGTCATATCCATTATCCGTAAAAGGTCGCGGTTACTCACTCGGTTTTTCTTCAATTTCCAAACTTACCCATTCATCACAGGTGCTGACGGACAGTTTGAATTCATTAGGGAATTTCTTTTGCACCAGTTTTGCCAGTCGCACACCCTCTTCGTAATCAATTTCTGAGGGTTCTTCATTGCCGACATCGCCATTTGCGCGAGTTTCAAATATGGTTGCGGTCGAGATAAGGTCGTCATCGGCAAGGGTGAAATAGGTTTTCTGATCGCAGATGAATTTTACCACCTTTTCGATCTGTTCTGTTCGGGGTTCGGGTTTACCCATATTATCGCTTCGTTCACGATATTCGGGTTTGAAGCTTTTAAGGTCGTTAAGGTGTCGTGTCCAACTGTACATGGTTTCCCCTTTAATATCCCGCGATTTGTGAGGTTTTGAAAACCTTGTTGTCTTTAATCAGACGGAATTCACAGTAGTCGTTGCCGGTGTCGTTACAGGACGTTCCCCACACTTCCATTGACTCGGCTTGTTCCGCGTCACTGGCATTGAAAGCGGGGCCGAAAGGTTTTTGACTGACTGCTTCTCTGACGAGAGAGGTTTTATCGGTGACTTTTTTGATAAGATACATGTAATTCTCCCTTTATGTTTACTTATTATCCGTAAGAAACAGTAATTTCTCACTTAGTTTTAATTAAATTTGCTTCTTTTCTTTCTACTTCTTCGACAAAGAAAGTATATCTTGCCGCCCAAAGTTTGATTTTGCCTTGTTTCCAATCCTCTATTTCTGACTCAGACGGAGTATATCCATCTCCGTTTTCCATCTTTTCTATATCAATTCGGTTCTGTTCGTCACAGGGGCAGATCGTGACATAATCTCTTTTTGAATCGGTAAAGTCACACAGTTTTTCGATCAATTTTTCGACATTGTTCGCGGCAAAGGAATCATCACCCGAAAAGCACACACATCCTTCCGCAAGACAACCATTTTCATAATCGTCCACTTCCGCGTCTTTTGTCCATCCTCTTATTTCGAGCATTTAATTCCCCTTGTTTTAGTAGGCGTGTGATTTTGATACCCATTATTCGCAACGCACCGGTAGTTCTCACACAGTTTTTTCGCGTAGAATGCCTCGGCGGAGGAGCGGCTGCGGATACGTCTTTTGTGTCAAAACGGCAGCCAGCGCGTTCCGGGGAGTTTGACACAAAAGACGTTTTGGGATGGCAGCCTCCGGGCGGCAGCGGCTCGTCACCCGTGAGCATAAAAAAAGCCCCTCTCGCGAGGGGCTAGGCCAAGATAAAGGTTTGGTAATAAGGTTGGTTTCTCACTTCATTTGTTGCTCCTTTCTACGTAGGCGATTTGGATCAGATGTTTAAGGGCGGAGGGCAGGGAAGCATAGGGCATTATGGGCGGCTTCGCTTTATTTTTGGGTTCGATTGGAAGCCACCGAGGGGCCGGTTCTATTCTTCTAACCGGCGCAGTTGCGGGCGTTCCCTGCCCTCCTTTTGTCAGGCGACACCTATTATCCGTAGAAAGGTTTCACATCTCACTCAGAAAATAAAAAAACCTGCCCAAAAGAGCAGGTTTTCCATGAGGAGGTCGTACTGTTTCAATCCGCGCCCACAGCTATTGTGTTTTATATTTTATCCCCGTAGGTGGTCATTATTTTACGGAATATAAAACACAACTAAATCCATTACAGAGTAGTATATACAGGGTGGTCATTATTGTCAAGAAGAATTTGCTAGTTTTTTTTGTTTTTATGCACATCAGTTTAGTGGACATGCACACAAAACAGTGCATACGTGAGCAGAACAGTGGATAACTATAGGAAACTGTGCTAGTTACGCACTGTTTTGTCTTTGAGGAGTTGGCGGTGTTTCTGAATCATGGAGTAGACAATAGAGGTGTACATCACAACGTCAGCGCGGCAGTGTGAGTAGTGTCTTGATCGCGGAATGGTTCCTGCGCCACCGAGATATTCTTCCCCATGCCATACTTGGTATCCATTGGGAGTGATTTTCCATCGGTAGCCGAGTTTGTCAAAGCGTTTCATGTTTTCTCTGAATGCTTCACAGTTCATTTGTTCGGTGATGGTGTTCATTCTTTATCCCCCATTATGGCATCAAGGTCTTTTTCAATGAAGTTGGCGACAGAGCGCAGATGAATGATTTCAGCGCGTAGTTCACCGGCAAGGTAATCGACAGTGCTTTCGTTATGGGTAATGGCATCTTTCAGGCAAGAAAGGACGCCATAAAGAGATCTCGTATCAACGATCTCTCCGTTGTTGATTTTACCGTTTTCGATTCGGATCATTTCTTTCTCCGGTTTTATTCTTTTTCCCGCGTTTGACTTTTTCTTTATTGCGGAAAGGTTTGGGCGTTGGGTAGAAAGTGCCGTGGTTTTCGTAAACATGCACCATTCTTTCAACGAGGAGTCTTGAGATTGAACCGTTCATTTAGAATTCCTCTCCATCTTCGGTGAGGTTGAAGAATTCGGGGTCACTGCCTTGGTTAATCAGCAGTTCCGCCATTTTCTTTCCATCAACTTCCTCATGTTCCGTGTCGAGCATTTTACCGGAGCAATTACCTCTTGTTATCTCCCATCCGACATCGTTAAGACATATGTCAGAAGGGAGCGGATTTTCGCTGAGGACTTCGACTTTATAAACATAGCGGTGAAACTTTTTCATTTGGTTTCCTTTTTACTTATTATTCGCAGGAAAGATTATTCACTCACACAGTTTCTTTGATTTGTTATTCGGGGTCGCGGCTCACAATGGCACCTTATCTCCTGTTTCACGATAGAAAGCATGGTTACAGTTAGAGCAGGATTCGCCCTCTGCAACATCATCGGGAATATCTTCCCCGCAATCGGGGCATTCTCCGTTAGGGTAGGCGTCCTTTACGGCATTGAAGTTTATGTCGTTATCATTCCATTCAGAACCACAAAGCATACAATTCTGCATGGTATCTCCGAAATCAGTATCGGGAGCAGTTTCTTCTCTGCCACAAACAGGACAGGTTTTTCTCCATGAATCCATCATGTATCCTTTATGATTTTGTCGCAAGCAGGACAGTACATCAGTCCTTTCTTGCCGTGTTTGACCGAGTCCTCAATGTCGAAATACTTATGACAACCCTCACATTCAAAGAGTTCGTATTCATCAAGATGGTCTGCAAAGAAGTCAGGATCAGCTTCTGAGATACAGGCGTTGATAGTAATGACGTAGGGTTTCCCGTCATCGGCAATGAACATCGGAACACCACCACCGAGGATCTCATGGGCATAGGCTTTGTCCATGAGTCTGCCACAACCGTCAAGGATTTCTTCTTCGGTCGTGAGGTCGTTCTGAAGCTCTCCGGTATCAAGCCACTGTTTGACTTTCAGTTTCTTTTCGCTCATAAGTAATCTCCTTTGTATTATAATCCGTAAAGGCAATTGTTTCATCACCTACTTTTTGCAGCTTTTTGCTGCCGCCTGCTTCCTGAAGCTCGATACATCTTTTGTGTCAAAAGTCCTGATGGCGAGTTTGACACAAAAGACGTTTTAGGATGGCGCACGCCGGGTGAGATTTCAGGTACTCCCGTGACAATAAAAAAAGCCCGCGCAACACACGCGGGCTTGAGGGGAGACTTCGTTGGATTTGGTTGATTAAGGAGCTTCTTCCAGTTCATGCAGGTTGGCTTCGCAGACCATCTCTTGCCATACTTTCCACTGATGCAACTTTCCATATGTATCCCAAAGCCTCGGATACTGGCGCATCGCGGTGGCAATTGACTTATGTTTACTGAGGACAGAGCGGCGTCCTGTATCTCCAAAGTTACAGAACGTCATCACTTTGTATAGTTTTTCACGAGGTTTACTCATTTTATCTCCTCAACTGTTATTTCGTAATCATCCAGTACCTTGATAGGAATAGTATCATGGAAGATGTCGAGAGCCTTTTCTTTGGTTTCCACATCGTAATCGAAGGTATCTCCATGTTTCGGTCCTTCAGCCTCATCAATGGGATTGAGAGTAATCCCCGATATAAAAGTTGTTATCCTGTACATTGTTCACCTCAATTGGGTACTGGGGTAACGAAAAGATTTCCACAGCGGCATTGCACACCCTCCAGACGCATATTGTTTTCACAAGACAGGACATCCAGTGCAGCGCACTTCTTGTCATCTTCTTCAGCCAAGATACCGCAGCGGCAGCAGGTGAATGTGTAGTAGTTCAGAAGATACATCTCCATTGCGAACACCATGTCATTCAGATTGGTACTCGTATCAATGTGTCCTTTCTGAGCGCCACGGATATGACGGACCATGTCGTAGATAGTGGCGTGGTCAGCCATTTCGATATTGATGTTGCCCTCATTGAATGTAAATAAGCTCATGTTCATCCCCATTGAGTTATAAGTCCACAGTCGCTGCAACACCAGCCATGCTGTCCGTTTTGCTTCTCCCAATACTGGGTATCCTCATGCTGGCAGCCTTTCGCCTTATTAAACTGCACAGTAGTCGTGCCATGCGGCAGCGGAACGAACAGGTTCTGCTCCAAGCCCATACCGCCATTGAATGTATCCAACTCATTGTCTCTGAGTTCGATACCATTGAGTCCACCGACAGGTCGGAAAGAGAGTTTACTCATGCTTCAGCCTCCTCACAGTTGACGGTTTCCTGTTCATAGCGTTCATCATTGTCATCATTCAGAATACTGAATTGCTGATGAGCCATCTCCTCCGCCTCATCAACACTCTCAGCAAAGACTCCCTCGGTTTTCGTGACGGAAGCCTTAATGGTCACATGATATTCGGTCAGTTTGATAAGGTCGGAGGTGAGAACGGAAATGGGCTTCTCGATTTGAAAGAACTTGACCATCGCATATTCACCACCATCGGCAATGCACAGAACTTCACCTTGGTCTTTATGTTCGACACCCTCATACTTGTCGAAGTTTCCGCCCATCGCAACTGTGTCGTCTTTTTCGATAGTCATTTATTTGTCCTTTTGTTCGGCAAGGCTTTGTAGAATGTTACTCAGCATTTTCAGTTTATGAAGATGTGAGAAGATGTGAGTTACTGGGGCATCGGCATCGTAGTCATGGGATTCAAAGTCTTTCTTTTCATCCTCCCAATTGTAGGCTACGACAGAGTCGATTGACTTGATGTATTCTTCGACCTGCTCTTTCGGCATGTCGTCCAAGTATTTGACGGTTGAGTTCACCATTCGTAAGCCTCCAATGAATCATATTTCACGCCATCACAGTCGAGCTTCAGAAACTTGACTTTGGCTTCTTGGGCAATGCGAAGAAGATTGAAGAACGCTTTACTCAGACATTTGTCGGAAGCCGCAATGTATCCATCCAAGTCTTCCTTGTCTTCCGGAACATAAACAATCGCGCCATACTCATAGTCGTAAACTGAGAGCGGCAGCGTTTTATTATGCTCTAACTGTTCCATGTCTTTCTCGGTCACATGGGCAGTTGAGAAAACGATAGTTCGTTCGATTTCAAACGGTTCAGGATGATTTGCTACTTTTTCAAAATTTTCCATAATAGTTTCCTTTTACCCATTATCCGCAAAAGAGATCATTTCCTCACACAGTTATTTCTAAATCTTTAAGGTGACTGAAAAAAGCTCATCATCTCATTGTGTTTTTGGAAAATCTTTTCAACAAAATATCCAAATCCCTTCCATTCTTCATAAGAATGGGGAGATGAAGGCATCCGTGAATCATTTTTCGCCTTTTCTTCATATTTTTTTCTATTAGTTATATTATTTTTTAAAAGTATAAATTCAAATATGTCATAAGGATAAAAATGTTTATTCAATTCTTTCCTTATGGCTATAAATCCTGTCCATTCTTTACCATAACGACGAGCAGGATCAGACGGAATCTTATTATCTTTCTTTCTTGCTTCTATATATTTTTCCCTAGTGAGGATATTCTCTCTATTCATTTTGTCTTTCAATTCATCTATCGTATAAAAACCTAACCCCTTACGCCGTCTTCCTTTTATCTTTTTTTTGACCCATCTAAAACCTTTCCATTGACAATACATATCTTTAGGACTAGAGGGCAATTTAGAATCTTTTGCCCTTGCTTCTTTGTACATTGAGATAGAACAAATCTCATCTTTAATCAATTTGTCTTTGAACTGAGAATACGAATAAAACTCTTTCTTCTTTCTTTTCCAAATCTTATCTCGTAAAGTTGTCCATCTCTTGTAGTATCTAAAGTTTGCATAATGTAGATTAGGAACAGAAGGCAGCTTAGGGTCTTTTGCCCTTGCTTCTTCATATTTTCCCCAATCATTTATATTTTCTCTTAAGATTTTTGCTTCAAATTCAGGATACGGATAAAACATAAGAGTATTCTCCTTTGCCTATTATCCGTAAAGAAGACTACTTCCTCACACAGTTATTTCTAAAGTTTCAAAAGTATCGAGGCAGGTATATAAAGTATTGTCAATCTGCTGCTTACAAGAAAGATGATAATGAGCAAATATCCAATACTTTGGGCGATGAATCGTAAGTAGTTGATTCATAGCCTGTTGCGTCCGTGATTTAATATGGAACGGACAATGGAGGTAGGGAAAGACTTCTTCGGGGCAGTCATGGGATATGATTGTTTTGGGCTTCACGCGCCCATAGAGCGTCATCATGGCCTTCAAATCTTGATATGATAGTTGTTCATCATGCCACCAATCGATGTCGATTGTACGGTCGTCTTTGTCGATACTATCTGCACCGCTGATATAGAAGATATTCTCTTCCGCCAAAAATCCATAGTCACCGAGGTAATTCGGATGTTCCTTGCAGACGGACGGATTATCATGGTTGCCGCGAATAAAGCGGTGTTGGGGTTCTATATCAAAACCGACCCAATCATCGAAACCAACACCAAAGTCGCCTAACTGTATGGTCTTTTGACAGTTAGCGATCAGTTTTTCGTAAGTTACGAAATGTCCGTGAATGTCACCAATTAAAGTAATCATGTTATCTATTATACGCAAAAATTCTCTTTTATCACCGAGAAAAAGCTCTCAGTCGTCGAGCCGGGAAGAAACGTCTTTTGTGTCAAACCCTCGATTCCGGCGCTTTTGACACAAAAGACGTTTTAGGAGGCGGCACGCCAGTCCCCCGGACGGGGCAGTTTTTGCGGCAATAAAAAAAGCCCCCGACACAGTGTCGAGGGCAAGTTTGAGTTTACCGGTATCATTTAAGTTATCTATGAGCTAGGATTAAATCGTCAGCCGTAGTCAGTTTGTTCCGGCAGGATAATCGGTCGCGTCATTGAGGTTATACCGGTGGTTTGATCAGCTTCGCCTATGAGAAGTTCACTCTCGATAAATGATGCCATGCTTGGCAGGAGTGCTTCGTAGATAGGCTTGCCAGTATCAACGAAAGGTACGATAAAACAAAAGAGTAAGAGTTCAGCTATGATCAATTTTCTTCTCCTATTAACTCAAAAAAGGATGTCCTCTGTCAAGAATGCCTTCGGCTTCATTGATTTTGTCGGCTGTTTCTAACTTTCTGATAGGCACATATTCTTCATCTATGTCGTTAAAAGCATGATAGGCAGTCACTTTAATTGTCACATCCTGCTGAAGTTGTTCATCGGTCATCTTATTGATCTTTTCTCTTAATTCCCGATAAGTCATTTTTATTCTCCCTTATTCTGCTGACAAATTCAAACGAACATCAGAAGGAATGAGCCACATTTCAGAGTCCCGTCTTTTGCGTTCAACTTCGGAAAACTCATCCATCTGTTCCTCAGAAAGCTCTATCATGCCACAGGGTTCAAAGACGGACAAGTAGGCGTAAGTTCTAGGCGCATCCTCAAGCGTATTGCAAAGCGTCTGTAATTCACTTCGCCAACAAGAATCATGGTAAGACAGTACAATCCATTTGTTGCTAAGGTCGGGATTTAGGTGTTCGTGCCATTTGACAAAAACACCGATATAATTGTGCGGCCCCCATATACAAATATCGCAGAGGGTGTCTACTCCGAGTTTTTTCCGTTTCACATTGACAGAGAATTTGAACGCTTTATTTTGACGCTTTTCGCGATCTTCAATCTTTGTCCAATCGTCACGGGATTTTTGGTAGACTTCAGCAAGAATATCGGCAAGTAACATTAGGAGCAATCTCTTTCTTCAAAGTTTTCGATTTCCGTAGTAACGATCCGAGCCTTTCCGGTGGTATCTTCAATCCGGTAGTCCAGTTCGTTGACAATATCTTCGATTTCGATATCTTTATCGTGTTCGATGTTGACCGCAATTTGTAGTAAGATTGATGTTCTCATATCCATTATCCGCAAAAAAGGATTGTTCATCACAGAGTTTTTATAAATCAGCAGGTTTTCCGATACCCTTGAAATTGTAGTTACCAGCCCTTACTTGAGCGGCTTCTGCATCTACCGCTTTGTTGTAATCGGGATGCTGTTTCTCTTTTTCCTTGCACTCCATGCAGAGAATATCCTCATTGAACATGGACATGGTTGTAATGTTTGTTTCTTTCCTGCATCGGTGACAGAATCTGTCCATGAACATTATTATTCTCCCTCAAGAACGGTTACAACCACTTCACCCTCTACCGGAGCAAACCCAATCGGAGCAACAACATACAGTTGCCCGTTGTGTTCCATGCAATCCCCGACCGAGGTTGAACGGAAACCGTGAGGATAGTGGTCGCTTTGAGTTCCGATAACTTCGACCTTATCATTCTCCGTCCAATCATGTTCGATATTGTTGGTGAGTTTGAACGCTTCATTGAGGTCATCGGTGTCAACTTGAGCAATCTCTTTCAGATTGTCAAGATGCTTGTTGACCTCTAAGCCGATGTTTTTGCTGAAAGTCAGATCGATGAAGTCGGGGTTATGATACACAGTGATCATTCGGATTCCTCCGTGACTTTGGTGATATTGGTAACTGTCCTATTGGCATAGGACTTGGGGAAGAGGTAACGCAGACATTTGCGGCAACCCCACGCGGCTTCTTCGGAGTTATAGATTTCGCCACAGCCACATTCCCAAATGTAGCCTTCTTCAATGTATTTGTCGTAGTGGTCGAGAGTCGCGGTCATGTTGTGTTCCCTTTTGTTTTTATTTATTATCCGCAAAAGCCGAGGTTCCCTCACTCAGTTTCTATGGGAATTTCCATTTCCAGTTCTCTTGCGATATCTTCAATACATGCTTGCATATCGCGAAAACCGGAGTCAGACTTATCCCATACACCTGTTACGGCTTCTTCACAGGACATCCACAGCGCATTCAGATTGTCTTTGATTTTGGCTTTATCCATTAGGGAAGATCCTCAATTTTGATGCAATCACATGTCCATCGTATGTTGGTGTGTTTCAGAACACCATCCCATGAAAAATAGTCACTCGTCACCTTGAGACAGACAGTCTCCACGCGGCCTTCCCATTCAACAGTCACTTCTCCCTTGTACCCGTCCCAATCGAATCCCTCATAGTCGGTGTAGTATTCGGGCGTGTAATCAAAACGCTTCACGCAGTACAGGCCATTGTCTTTGACCAGCTTCGCCAGCCGCTTGATCTCTTGGATCTCTTCATGAGAGAGGAGGATACGGGCGAGAGCCAGCGCGTTACCGTTGTCATCTTCGCCGTCCCAGTTCTCATCTTCCACGTATATTTTTCTGATCTCTTCAAGCATTTTGCCGCTCCCGTTTTTGTCTATTGTTCGCAGAAGTCCCGGCAGCCTCACCCAGTTTTTCCCGGCTTTTTTGCAGCCCGGAGCAGCAGGATCTCGATACGCCTTTTGTGTCAAAATCTCGATCCCCGGTGCGGCAGCCTCTTTGACACAAAAGACGTTTTGACGCTGGGTCGCTGCTGGGTGCTGCTGGGCCAAAAAAAAAGCCCCTCCGAAGAGGGGCTGATCGCGGGGTGCTACCACCTACAGTTTCTTCCAACAGTCCTTTAGATACATCTTACGTTTCGATATCTTCTGTTCTTCTAACGAAAGGTTATAGAGTTCCTCGTTAATCTGATCTTTGGCGGCTTGTTTGGCTTCTTCCTCTGTTGATGCCCATGTCTTGTCGTTATTATGCGCATAGAAGTAAGTATGCGCCCTGTTACCGTCCCAATCATGGACAAAGAGGCACTTGGGCGGGTCGGTTCTATGAGGCGGTCTTACTTCAATCCGTCTGACAATGTAGTCTGAATTGATACAGATTTGATAGATATGTTTCATGGTATGGGAAGCCCTCGACCTCTGTATTAGGAGAGGTCGAGGGCGTTGTCCTTATTTGGTTTCTTTATCGCCCATCCAAACGTCTGCAAGAACGGTATAGGATTCTTTGGGCAACTTGCCCTTGACTTTGGCTTTCACGGTGCTTTTGCCCTGCGTAAACTTCTCTTTCCGCAGTTCAGTGGTAAGGCTGTCCCAGTAGTCACGTGCATTATATAGCGGAACAGTGGAAAGTAATTCAGGAGCGTGCTTACGAAGCACTTCTTTGGCTTTTTCCTGATCGTTGATGACTTCCGACTCACCCTCTTTGAAATCATCGGGGATCACGGTGTCGGGGTTCTGCGAGAAAGCGGTGGTCACTGCCAGCCGGATCACATCCGTTTCGAGGATACGGACTTCCGAGGGATTCTTGGCCTGTGACTTGCTGTTCTCAATGGGCTGGAACATGCGGATCATCGGCCCAAGCGTAGCCTGCATTGCTTTGACTTTCTTGCCGAGCAGTTCATATGCCCTGTGGAAAACTGCGAACTCACCCGCATAGCTTTCCAGTTCTTTCTTACTGCTGATCTTCTTTTTCCCTGTGGCTTTGACTGATGCCATTTTCTTTCCCCTTAAAAGTGGTTTTACTTATTATCCGTAAAGAGCCACATCCCATCACACAGAAAATTACAAGGTATTTCATTCCTTTTCCTCTACATCGACCAGTTTATAGATATCTTCCCATGCCTTATTGCAGTCAACACAGCGTACCTCTTGCCATGCGTAGTCACCATCCACGGAGACTCCACCACCCTCAATATGGTCACTTTGGCAGTAAGGACATTTGCTGAAGCCGTTCTTAATATAGGCTTCTCTTTTCTTGTCCCATTCACTTTTGGGTTCATCGTCTTTCAACTCGTCTGCAATCCTGTTAAACAGACCTTGCACCTCTTCATTGTTGAGGTCGAGGTGTTCGGATACGCGGTCGAAAGAATCCGCTTCTTCCAAAAAGAAACGTGCGATTTCAAGGATGGTTACTTGCTCTTCACTGGTAAAGTTATTCACGGAGTCTCCTTTACTGCACTGCCGCCACAGATACTCATGCAGCGTTTGTATTTCTTTACGCGGTCACATAACTTTTGATATGCCGCATCTTCATTTTCCGCTTCAATGATAGCTGTTTTCGTTGCAGGGTTCCCCGCATAAGTTTTCCATTCTATCTCTACGAAGTATTTCACTTTTCGTTCCTTTTTGCAATTTCCCATTCCATGTGGATTTGCAGAATATCCCAATTCAAGCCGTCACCGGCATCGGCCTTATGGTCTGCGGTATCGAGAATGTTATTGACCTCTTCATCGGTCAACTTAACATCCGCTTCTTCTGCGAGAGTATGAATATCATCGGGCATAAAGATGATATGAGCGCAATGCGTATCGGGCTTGTAACTTGAGAGAATATTGATTAGTTCTTTGACGGTCATTATTCGGCCCTTATGATTTCGATTTCTTCACGGTCATGGGTTTGAACCTTAATGATAAAGTAATCTCTGAGGCACTCATTGGCAATGGAGATTGCTTCATCTTTGGTGTCAATGAATTCATCAAGCAATTCGCCATTGAAGTTGTTGAAATCGTTTTCATCCGCGTAACCGCGCACTTCCCAACAGGATGAAAATTCCTCTTCCATCGCGGCATTCAGATCGTCACCGGGGCGATCATCCCAATCGCGTTCAATCCCAAAGATTTCTTCGACATTAATATTCATTTGAGTTCCCCTTTTTGTTTTACTTATTGTCCGTAAGAAACAATTTTTCCTCACTCAGTTTTTGTGACTTTTACTTGAATTAATGTGTCGTCATACCCTTTCTTCTTAATCATCAGCTTCCCCCATTCCTTTGCATCTTTCTCCGAGGAAGCGTTAATGTCGAATTTCCGTACCACATTACGATTAGCCATAAGGCTCACACGATAAGCATTTTCATTGGACATATTTATTTCCTTTTTAGTCTGTAAATTCTACTTCTTCGCCAGTCGGATACATAATCAGACAGTCAGTATTGGCGACAACTTCCTTGCCGGTGTCAAACGAGGCTTTGCCAACTTCAAACCGCAGTGCCATCGGAGAGTAGGAGTTGCCTTCGGGGTCTGAGGACAGAAGAATGGGCGATCTGTTCGTAAAGCCCTGTTTCTTCATGTCTTTCAGTACCTTTTCCAGTTTGCCGATTGAGATAATCATGCTTTTCTCCTTAAAGGTTCAGACCTTGACGGACATCGGCAGAGGTAAGTTTGTACCGCTTGCCATCGTCTTTTTGCGCGAGAATGGGATACTTCCGGTTACGTGATTTGATCCCAACCAGTTTGTATTTGCGACCAAAGCCGAGGTCAATCGTCTGTCCGAAATGTTCCGGCTTGAGTCCGTAACGACCGCAACAGCGATCCCACGTAATCTTTTCAAAGGTGTCACCAGTGCCGTCAACCGTCTCCGTACAACCCTCTAAAGTCGTGCGGAGAGTCCTGTCGTCATACCGGATCGTCCCGATCTTCAGTTTCACGCCAGTGTCCTGCTGAAACTGGTCGAACATTTCCTCAAGTTTCCGGCGAAAGATAACGAGTGTGTTCTTATCAAAATTGGCGAGAATCATTTGCGTCTCCTTTTTGTTTTACCCATTATCCGCAAGCAAGGAGACTTCATCACTCAGAAAATAAAAAAAGGGAGCAATGCCGTTAGGCAAGCTCCCTTATGTGTAGAGAAACACCGGACTTAGTTTTAGTTAGCTGTGGGCGATGCTAAGTTATTTTCTTTGTCCAGTAGTTCCCCCTCACGCCTATAGATTCTAGCTTATGCCCAAACTTTGTCAATAAAAAAAAACCTGTCCAAAATAAAAGGGCACTTAAATACCAGTATACACAAAGTGTTACGTTATACTTGTTTTAATAAAAAAAATAAAGGCAGAGGAAATGTGGCCGTTAGTTTTTTATCACTATCCATAGATGCCACTGGCCTCGGTTCGCGTAGGTCGCTGCGTAGGAAGTTGGTTACAGCCTATTAACCTCTTATTGTCTTTGGCGGACTTTTTATGAGTCCCCAAAGAAATATAATCCAATATACTCTAGTATCCCATCTGACCCGTATACGATTGAGGTATTCCCCTACCTAAATTCCAATGTATTGAATCGGTTCTTCCGTCCTTTCTCCTCGTCAAGAATTTTCGGGTTATCCAACAAAGCCAACTCCCTTAAATATTTCTTAGGCAGTCGTCTCCAAGTACGGATAACCTCTGTTTCCCGACCGGATATCTTCACAAGGTAAAACTTTTTCCTTGCCGACATATTGTTTATGACTTCTTCCATCCCCATCAAATAAAAAGAAGAGGGTGGTTCATATCTGCTACCATACATCATATCTACATGAAAACCGTGCTTCCTACTATTCTTATCTGAATACTTCCCCACAATCGTGTGGAAGCGAAAACTGACCTTGAAAGGGCGTTTAGAGAACGAACAGACAGCGGCATGACAGGTCGGTTCATCTTTAAGGGCATCCTCGATCCTGTCTATTGATCCTGTGTATACGTGCGGCCCTGCGGGTTCATAGACAAAGACCATATGGTTTGACATCAGCCTTGACTGTCCTAAGTCCGTCCGAGGGTAATTCCTCTTCCGCGCATTCTCCTTTGCCGCCTCTTTATGCTTCTCCATGAGGTCTTTGAAGGCTTGGAGAGTATCAGAGTAATCTGCCCCATTGGAATAGAAACCTAAGGCTTCTGTGATGGTGTTCCAACTCATTATGTTCCCTTTCTGTTACCTATTATACGTAAAAAATATCCATTCTCACAGAGTTTTTTAAATTTATGACCACGGGCTGCCGCCTGCCGCACCCGGCTGCCTGAACCCCGATACGTCTTTTGTGTCAAAATTCCCGGCTGCTGTCTTGACACAAAAGACGTTTTGACAGTCCGCGCCGCTGCCGTTTCTGACAAACTTTTTTGGGAATAAAAAAAGCCCCCACTCCGGAGAGCAGGGGCTTCAACAAAAAGGGAACCTTTTATTCGGTAATCGGTTACCCGATTACGATATAATCCTTGTCGGGTGTGACTTTGTAGGTCTGTTTGACCGAGCCGAGCAGTCCCTTGAGGCTGAGACGGACACCACGGTCACGGACCTTGTAGCGCGTCTCCGTGTCGGCCAAGCCGTTCGCTTTGCGCTTGTCAAAGCCACGCCGAGCCGCAAGATAAACCTTGCCGCCTTTGAGCAGGGCACGGAGCTTGCCGTCACGAGTCGCACCGAGAGACTTGACGAGAGCGGCATTGATGGAGATACGACCGTCTTTGTCCGGTGTAGCCGTAAAGGGCTTCGTCACGTCCGTCTTCTGCTTCGGAGCCGCCTTACCCTTGGCTTTGGCTTTCTTCGCCGCCTTGGGCTTCTCAACGGGCTTCTTGGCTTCGTCACGGTAGTTGTGATAGTAAATCACATCCTTGTATTCACCATCAGCATCACCGACCACGCGATAGTCGCAGATACGCATCTTCTGCTGATTGTAGTCGGGCGGCACAGTGACCACGTCCTTGGGATGGACTTCGCACATCACGACCTTGTCATGTCCCTCAACATAGCCGAAAGCGGCAACGTGAAAGCCACGCGAACAGGTGTTCTTGCGGTCGGGGTCCACTTCGGAACGCTTCATGTGTACGCGATTGCCGGGGCTGTTGTCATACTTGCCACTCCAACAATCGAGGTAGTCGTCTCTGACGTACTTGTAGGCCACGAGATAACCATCACGTGTGATAGGCATGTCGTTCGCCATGAGAAAGTCAAAGAGGTCTTTGCGGGAATCCTGCGAGGGATTCTGTTTGAGGTTGATCCAAAACTTTTCGAGCGGAGACGTATCTTCGTTGTCTTCGGCAAGCCGGATCACCATTTTGGACAGTCCTTCGGGCATGGGCGAGTCACCAACATGCACGACACCGTCAATGATCTGATACCGTCCACCGGACCTGCGTTCCAGTCCGAGAGCGATATTCGCAGTCTCAACTGCATCGTCCCACCGAGATTCAGTAAGCGCGTCAACCACCGCACCGTACCTTTTGTTCTCTTTGGGGACCGTGATAGGATTGTCGTTTTTCAGAACAATCACCACGGAGTTTTCGCTGATTACATGTCCTACGTACATTATTTACTCCCCTTTTTGTCAAAGTTAAAAAGCTTTTTGTCCATGTTTCTCATACCTATTGTCCGTAAAAACTCACGCTTCATCACTGACTTTTTATGAGTTTTTTCAGTCCTTTGCGTCCATGAGGTTGATGTATTCAACCACCGCACTGGCGGCATGACCGTTCAACTGCCAACTATGGAGCCACTTCGTAAGCGGATAGGCTTTGAGGAATGCCATTTCCAAACCCTTGAGAGTCGAACGATTCTTACTGCCACTGTTGCCGCCGAGAATTCGGTTCAACAAACCGAGTTTCTGAACGTCAATCTGACTTTCGGTAACACGCATCCGAAAGGCAACCAACTGAGCGGCAGGACCGTCCGAGTCTTCAAGCTGATTGAAGACTTTGGGCTTCGTAAGAATCTTGTTCAATTCTTCGCAGATACGGTCTTCACAGTCAAGGTCTTCGTGCATGATGTCACCGAGCTTGAGTTTAAGACTGTCACGTTGCGCTTCGAGAATTTCCTGCGCGTCACGCCAACCCTTACCGATCTGTTTCTCATGCTTCCGGTAAATTCCGTACAGTTTGTAGCCCGTACCTTTCAGAGCCGTAGTGATCCGGTCGATGTCATCCGGTCCCAACTCACGGTCGCCCATGTATGCCCTGCGATTTTCGAGAATGACATAGGCACCTTTGCCCTTGCCGACTTCCATGTCTGCCGCTTCTTCCCAACTGCACTTGTTCTCACTGCGATTGTTGTAGTACGTATTGGGTTCACGGACCTTGGCAAGTTTACGTGCTTCACCACGAGGGGCGCGAGGCATTTTGAATTTTTCGACCGTTGACATACCGAGAGCTTCCAACTGATCCCAGTGATTTTCTTTCTTCCACTTCTTGATCGCATCCTTGACACCGTCCTTGTCCGACTGCGAGAACATGACCACCGAGATTGTCTCAAGGTCTTCATTCTCATTGAACAGAGTTTTGATACGAGGACGAGAGGGACGAACCATTCCGCTGTCTTCGACACACAGCAGTTTGTTTTTCTTCGGGGTGAAACTTGAATCCCTGCGTCCCTTGATTTTGTCGTCACTGGTCTCACGGAAATTCCAAACTTCACAGCCAGTAGGCAGGTAGAACCGACTACCCTGTCGGAGCGTGATACCGTTCCACTTGGCATAATTAACGAGGAAAGAAAACTCACCGCGCAATTCATCCAAGAGAAGATAAGCTTCCCAAAGATTCTTTGCATCCTTGAGCTTGTCCGAGAAAAAGGTCTGCATCTCTTTGAGAGACTTGACCAGTCGGTTGCGGAGAGTCTTCACGGTTGCCTTGTCATACTCAAGGGCTTCGCGGTTAGCCGTGGGCTTCAACTGACCGACCTTGAAATCAATCACGCACGTTGCGTAGTTGCTTTGGAAAATGCCACGAACGAGTTGCTTGTCCGCGTCATTAAGCTCATCAAGATTGAGGCTGTTTTGATCGACCGGATACGGGACACCGTCAAGGAGAGCCACAACTTCATTCGTGTTCCAACTGGAACGAGCGAACAGCTTCCACCCTTTGTCTTCCATGATGGTACTGATGTCTTCCCACTCAAACTCCGACTTGCCGGAAATCTTCGGGCGCACATCCCAAAAGAGGCCAACGTTATGAGTATAACGCTGAAAGGAATGAAAATCATCCGGTTTTGACGTAACAATCAAAGTCGTACCCGTATGCTCTTTTGTCTTTTCTTCTTTGAACAGGTTCAACTGACCGAGATTGCTTTCGTCCAAAATAGCGATATATTCACGCTTCATGTTGCAACCAAGCTCATTCGTAATGGTCACGATGGTGAATGTATCACTGTAGGCGAAAGGGCTTTTTGCACCGAGACCGAAACCACCCGTCTCGATATTGCCGCCACGCTTCGTGGAGTTGCCGTATTTAATGAATACGTTGCCCATACGATCCGGTGTGATCCCCGGTCCAAAGTCCTGAACCTGATAAGAGGGATCAATCTTGTTAGGAAGCTTGACCTTGATCGCCTTTTTGGGCGTCTTGACTTCACGATGGGCGTCACGAGCATTGCTCATGATTTCTTGACAGATTGTTTTGATGGGATTTGAGTACATCTTGCTTCGGAGAATCTGCATGATAACGACTTCATCCCCGATACCGAAATGTTCCGACTGGAAACTTCCGGCTTTCTGCGTTTTTCTTTCATCCAATGCGAGTTTCATTCTTGTTTCCCCTTTTTGTTTTTGTTTGCTCTGTCTATTATACGTAAAAAAAAGCTAACCTCACCGAGATTCTGAAAAAATTTTAACTTTCTTTTACGTAATCTGTTAACTCCGTTTTGTTTTCGTTTGTGTTTTACTTATTGTTCGCAAGAGACTGAATTTGCTCACACAGTTTTTTATTTATTCTTCTAACTCCATGTCTTCAACATAGATGGATTCACCGTGACCGTCCAAGTTGCCAGCATACAGGTCATACCGTTCATTCATAGCTTCTTTGCTGTCGCCTTCGGGCATTGCAATGGGGTCCATTTCGTTTGACCAGTTTTCCTGTATGTATTCATCAAGCGCCCTGTCGCGTCCTTCAGGCGTCCTATGGACGTACAGATTGTGTCCCTCTGAATGTTCGACTACTGCCGTATATATCCTCATGATTTACTCCTGCAAAGCCGCTGAGATAGGTTATTGTAGAAGCTGGAAAGTTTATCCGCTTCGCCACTGAATCTCAAAAAGGACTGCGCAAAATCTATAGAAATGACAGGATCTTTCTTACGTGACAGGTTGACACCACTCTGAATGAACTGAAGAGCCTGAGTAGTATCATAAGGAATAGTACATTCCTTGAGGTTGACAACTTCGCCACCATCTCTTTTCATACGCTCTTCTAGCGAGATCATGACTGCGCTTGCTCTGAAATTGCTTTTCATTAACTGGTACATATTGTTTTCCTTTTTGTTTTTCCCATTATCCGCAAAAAAGGAATCTTCCTCACTCAGTATTTCAAATAAATTCTGCTTCAGCGCCACACGTGACACAAGTCCAAATGTTATCCGTACTTACGTTTGCCACTACTTCACCTTGATCAACAACTTCAATAAAGTTTCCGCATTCATCCACTTTCCAGTCTTCGGAAACATGGGCAACCGTGACAAACTCTTTATGGTCATCTGACTTAGGGCATCTTGCGATAGCAGTTGTACTCATACCTTTACCACCTCCGGGTCCTCTTCATATTCAGGACCGTCAAAGTCCAACAGTACCTCATTACAATCGGTACATTCAATTGCCACGTTTGCCGGGTGTTCCGGGTCACCGTAATACACACATTCAATTCTGTGTCCAATATGCTTCTTTAAGTCTTCAAAGTCATGAGCAGCCATTTCACCGCTCCTTTCTTCTCCCCTGCTTGTTACTCATTATCCGCAAAAACAGTCCGAAGCTCACAGAGTTTTTCAGATTTTTTTACAGCCTGCTGCACCCGGATCTCGATACGTCTTTTGTGTCAAAATCGACCTCCATAAAAAAAGGCCCGCGCACACACGCGGGCCAGCACAAGGAGACTGTATTAATATAAGGTTTTACATTGATTGCAGCGCCATCTGTTGCCATCTTGACTCATTTCAGCCTTGCAACACGGAGAAGCGTAAGCTTCCCATGCCTGTTCATGCGCCTCTGATTCTTTCCGAGTATCCTCAAGAATCTTGACAGGCTTCTCCCGGTCTTTTGGTATGAGAATCCGAGCTTTGCCTGTTTCTTCACAGGCATTGATTTCAACAATCCAGCCGTCATCCGTTACTTCAAGAATGATCTCCTGACCATGCATAGAAGCAGACGCGCCGAGTCTCTTCATAAGTTGCCCATAGTCTTTACTCTCAAACTCAAGAGTAGTTTTACAGGCTGCCCGGTGTGTCATTGTACACCACAGATTGACGCGGTTTTTGTTTGTTTCAATACTCATGAATCCATTTCCTTTATAATGGCATCAACTTTTTTCGCACCCGTGCCATGAGCAGGAAAGCCAATAATGGCTTTGCGGTTCGGGTTTGCGCACAACCGGCATTCTTCACACTTCAACCCGCGTGATATCGCGGGACATATGACAATCTTGTTACCTGCCGGTGTTGTACAGTTTTTTGTTGCAGTGCTTAGAACAGTGGTTGCTACCGGCCCACAGTCCAGTGCTTTCAATTTGTCGGCTTCTTTTAGTCCAGTGGCAGATACATTAATGGTAAAACCGTGCTTGTTTGCGTGCTTGATACCCCTAATATTGTGCTTATTCAGGGGTTTATGGGTATAAGTGTATCCGTTTCTTCCTTTGTTTGCGGCGGTTAATTCTTTTATTTTCCGCAAATCTATTTTGTTGCCTTTTCCGGCAAGGTCACCCGCCTGATTATGCCGCCATACAGCACCTGCCGGAACAGCCCGAACACTGTCAAGAAACTCTTTCCACGAGCAACCACGTTCACCAGCCGAGACTTTGCCCCAATGAATAGCCAAAGGGCCAAAACGCCCGTAACAACCTGAATTGTAATGCGGGCAAGCAGGCGGGCACGTGTCTTTGCTTGATGTTGAAACAGGCATCTTGCCAAGTTTACGATTGCTGCCTTTGGGCGAGAAGTGAAAATTCATATTTGTTCTCCGTGTTAGTTTTGCCTATTGTTCGCAGGATATCACCAAAGCTCATACAGTTTTTTAAGTTTTTTTTTAGCTGCCTGTAGACCCTCCCTCCAATACGACGTTTGTGTCAAAATGGCTGCCCAGAAGTTTTGACACAAAAGACGTTTCGAGATCTATGCTGCTTCAGGCACCCCGTGCCAATAAAAAAAGCCCCTCCGAAGAGAGGCTACAAACAACTGCCGACTTCATCCTAAGTCGATGAAGTCCAGTAGATTACCACCAACATAAGATGGGTCTTCACGTCCATTGATCAACCATGGAAGCTTCCCAGATTCGCGGGCGATATCCCAGACATACCGGCGACAGAATCCAAAGGTCTCGAAGAGTAACTCGATGCTTTCCTGATTCTTCACATCGAATTCCGACTTCTCATCATGAGCCATATGGATCCGTTTGTAAACTGCCAGCGCTGCATCGGCTTTAACCTTTTTGGCAACGTTCTTTACAGCCTCAAGATGTCCCGCAAGTTTCTCCTGTGATTCTAGGATAGGCACGTAATAAAATTTGTCCTTGTCATCACCTTGAGAGACGGTCCATAATTTCGCGTACCACTCCTCAAGCCTCCCAATCTCCGCGAAGTCTTCTTCCACCTGAGGAACGATAAGACGGTACCATTTTTGAATCTTCTCGGCGCTTCCTGTTTCGCTTGTATCATCTCTCTGATCTCCGCTGGAGTCTTGCCTTTCCTCCGGAGTCTCGTTGGAGTTCCTGTGAATTTCATGTCGTTCTCCTTTCATATCTCAAGCCCCCTTATTCTAGAAGCCTGTTTCATTTCGTTCTCCTCTCGTCTTTGTTTTGCCAGATTGATTCTGTCTTCCACGCTGCGTTGCTCTGGTTTGACAGAAAGTATTCGGTAAATGGAATTCAATTCACCTAAAGTCATAACCGTATTGTTCATGTGATCTTTCCAACTGGGAGATAAATCACACGGCGCAAACAACGGATTCATATCACTAATGATCAAAGCCGTATCGCAGTTATGAACAATTACATCGCCTACTTTCAATAAATCAAAGTTCATGTTCACAAAACGAAAGATGTCGCGAGGATCCACCTCCTGAGGAAACACGTGAGTCAGTTCGTAATCACACGGATGATTTAGTTCCGTGCTCTTCCGTAGTGGATTCTCAGTATCAATTAACGTGAACACAAATTTCATTTTTTAATCCCGTGCATACATATGCGGAACAGTGCATATATATGCAGAACAGTGGATCTATATAGAAGACAGTGCTTCCTCTGCACAACATATCTTGAAAGCACATTTAGGCTCTCCGACCTTGATCATGTAATTGCCAATCCTCTGAAAAGGAATCTCACGCTTCACTCCCTTTCCATTCTTCCAGACTTCAACTACCAGATACTTCTGGTCATCCTCCTCAGCTGTCGCAACCAGAACATATCCGCTGTCACGATACTGCAAAAGATATTCATGAAAGGCTGCGTCCTCGATGTGATCCTCAACAACATCAACTGTAGGCACTGACTGAAAGCTCTGAATGAGTACTGCCCGATGTCCTCCATGTTTCTTCAAATGTTCCACAGCCAGTTCGCATGCCCTGTCTAAGTAACCAATCAGTCTATTCATGCTACCCTCAATTCTACTCCCCGAAAGCCTACGATAACTTCCAGTTCGTCATAATTCTTAAGAAGCTTGATGTGTTCGTGAAAAAAGAACACATGCTTCCCGGTGTCTACGTATCTCCCCTCGCGAACATTCTCGTTCATAAACACAGGTATGTGTTTTCCACATGCCGCCCTGAAACTATAAAACAGACGGATACGTTCAACAACATTCTTCCGAAGACGAATGCGCCCTTTGGCAATGTCAACTTCATTGGGCAGGTAACGGAAAGAGAAAGCTTTCTTTTCCGTCTTACCCAACATCTTCCGCGTCACATTCAAGGAAGTTGAAACAACATCGTAGACTAAAGGAAGAGTATACTTGTTCGTTACATCTTCCCCATACATGCCTACGTATTTTTGATAGGTCTTATTCTCTTTCAGCCTCTGAGATACGAACATTTTATTTACTCCACATAAGGACACTGAAGACGGACAGGTACCGGTTTCTCCGGCGACAGAAAGAGCATGTCTCCACGCCCCATTAACTGCTCCGCCCCGAACGATTCGCTCCCAAAGATGACACGAGCATCAACTCGTGTCGCGACTTTCAGGCAAAGCTTCGCCGGGAGGTTCGCTTTGATCAACCCAGTCAAGACATCTACGGAGGGTCTCTGGGTCGCTACAATCAAATGGATCCCTGCCGCTCTACCTTTCTGAGCTAACAGACACAAAGGTTTTTCGAGTTCTTTGTCAGTGAGAATCAGGTCAGAAAGCTCATCAATGACAATGATGATATTTCCCTCGAAAGGAAACTCATCATCTTCCTGAGTCATCTTCGCATACTGCATGAAGCTGTTACACGATTTGCCATACTTTCTAGCAGCTTTCGGAAACAACTCTTTGAGACGATAGTTCATTGTCTTGACAGCATCTTTCAAGATCTTAATGCCCTCTTCAACATTGTCCGAGAACAACTTTGTAAAAGGACTGGAGGCATACTGTCCAAACTCGATTGCCTTCGGGTCGATGATAATAAAACGATAAAAAGACGAGTACTGAGAATAAAAGCTCATGACGCCTTCCATCATTGCCTTAAGCGCCACCGACTTCCCTGAACCAGTCGTGCCCGCCACCATCAGGTGAGGCAGCTTGTTCAGGTCCGCCACGTGTAATTTATTCTCGACATCATATCCCATCAGAAGAGGGATGACACACTTCGAAGCTTTCTGTCTCCACTCCTTGCTCTTAAAGACATCCGATGCATCAATGAATTCACGCTCTTCGTTCGGAACCTCAATGACCATGAGACCATCATTGTAGTCAGGTCGAATCACGGGCACCGAGCCAAACTTAAACTGCATCGCCAACTGCTCCTGCTTGCGAATCAGTTCGTTCGGCTTCATATGAGGGGGAATACGTACTGCAATCTTCGTAAACGTTAACCCCTCGACTAAGGATATCGCTTCTGCATTGATATTCAAAGTCGTAAAGGCATCGTTTACGCGATCTAAAACTTGTTTCTCTTTTGTTTGTTCTGCTAATGCTTCCATGCTTCACCTCGTTTCCGTTACTTTGTTTCTCCCCTACTCGTTCTCCTTATGCTTGATATCCCTTTTTGCTACCCACTCCTTGCATTTACTGCATTTTAAGAAGCGGGTGTCTACCGTCACTTCTTTCAACTTGCCTTTTTCGCACTTCGGACACTTTTGCATGACAACACCATAGTAAAATGGTTCTTTGAACGATGAATGAATTCCCATCCACGGGAGACGAACAACTCCTCGATCTCCGCCTGTACATAAGGAAGTCCCGTCTTCACTTCATAAAGCTCTACGATCAACTTCGCGTTCTTCTTCGCGATCCGGGTCATTTCCTCAGCCGCCTGTACCCGCTCCTCTTCAGTCAAGAACATCAGAAGATAGTTGCAAAGAATGAGATCCACACTCTGATTGTTCCGGCTGATACGATCCTGTCCGAGCATGAGCTTGTTGCCGTAATCACCTGCCATATCATAAGGAGTAACCTCAAACTTGAATTCCCGGTTGACATAGATGGTGTTACGGAGGTTGCCGCAACCAAGGTCCACAGCATGCTTCTTGTACTGAGGACGCTTGTACAGTTCCGGCATCATCTTGCGCATATAAGGCGTTGCCTTTGCCCCATTGCATCTCGATGATATCCTGCCGTTAATCATTTTACCCATGTGATAATCTCCTTTTTGCTTATTGTCCGCAAAAAGATGCGATCCCTCACACAGTTTTCTTAAATTTTTCTTACTCGGATGTAATTGCTTGCAACCTCAATACTTATGAGGTCGTGGGGTTTGAATTTCTTTAGGTAGGGGTGGTAAACGTAGAATTTGCACCACTTTTCATATTTGCTGAGTTTATAATAACCTTTCTTTCCTTTGACATATACATTAATATGATCCGGCATATTGATCATTAAAGGATAATACATTCTATATTGCTTACCGGCAATGATCAGCCTACCACTGTTGATTTCTGTCTTTGTCAGGATGTGTTCAAACTTTGTCGGTTTCCATTTATATCTGACACATTCGATGAAGTTTCCCTTTAACTTACAGGTCGGACATTTATAATCATGGGAGATTAATTCTTTCCGCGCCCAAACTTCATCGTTATCTCCAAGATCTACAATGATTTCGGAGTTACATTGAATACATCTGCCGGTCAATTCTGTCATTGATTATTCCCCTTATCGTACTATTATACAGAGATTTCTAATTTTTGGCGGAAAAAATATGAAAAAGTAAGTGATCAAGCAACCACCCCTGCGGATAATGGGTAAACCATTTTTCAGGGGAGAAACAATATGAGCAGACGATATATGGTAAAGTGGGCAAGCATCGGAGAATTCAGCCACAAAGGTTACGAATACGGAACCGTGGCATTCAATCAGGATGAATACGATCTCAAACCCGGTGAATTGGCTATCACTCATGATATTATGCCACACATCGTGACCATACAAGAATCAAGGCTCATTGACGTGGACTCCAAAGAATACTACGCCGTGAGCAATGAAATGTACAAACAGGCTGTCAAAGAGTCCCTGAGGCTCCCTGAGGGTGTCCTCTGCAAAGGCAAGATGTTCAACGTTCATGTGGCGGATGGCTATGCCACTTACATTATCACCCGCGCCAACAAAAAGACCTGTCACGTGGAATGGCGTGGCTACGGCAACCCTGACGGCTACACCGACAATATCCTCGGCTACGGGATGAAGAGCGTCCCCCGCGACCGTATCGAACATCAGGTCCTGTGGTTTGAAAGAATGCAAAGACATCACAACGAAAACAACGATCCAGTTTAGAAAGGAAAAGGAATGAACCAGTACCGAGTCGTATTCAAAGATGACACACGTATGCTCGTGACCGCACGACACATCGACTCTGCGGAGTACTTCGCCAAGAAGAAGATGAAGAAGTCCATTCTCCGTATCGACACGGTCGTGTCTGTCAACAACAACTACAATCTCGGAATCTGGAATGCCGAAACCGGAGAGGGAAACGGGGACTTCCCTTTCGATATCAAGATCACCTGCAAAGCCTGTGGTGAAGAAGTCGAGAACATGGCACGACACCTGTTTACGGAAGAGTGTTTCGAGCATCCTGCCAACCGGAAACGGCGGGCAGAACAAAACCGTAAAGCAGAAAAGCAACGCAAAGAATCCGACATCTCATGGGAGAAGTGGGGTGCCGATGACAAACTGGAATATGCCCGATACGATTGGGACTATCTCCCACGACAGATCGCACACAAGGGCAAATGTGTCTTCGTGTACGGTAACGGATGGGCAAGTGAGGGAAAAGAGTACAAGACCAAAGTCCTCACAAACCCTACTTACGGCACTGTCATGAAGCACTTCGACAAGGCTATCGCCCTCACCGGAGACCATCACCACATCTTCTTTGAGGGATTGACGGAAATCAAAAAGCACAAAGGCGTCACGACCTATGAAATCATCGCAGGGAGTTGACCTTAAACTGAGCTTCACAACCGAAGCATGTGTCCAATGTGGCTTCTGTTGTTCACAAGGACCATGCTGTTACGGAGAACCTGATGAAGAAAAAGGATGTAAGTTCCTCACAGAAGACAGTCTCTGCGGAAAGTACGAAGAAATTGCCGCAGACCCTAGATCAAAAAGCTCTCCAGCGTTCGGAACAGGTTGCTCTTCTCGACTCTTTAACGAAAGACGGGCTAGGAGGATTGAAACCCTCAGATGTAGTCAAGGTCTGCCTGACGTTCCTTGATAAACTTCTCGGTGAAACCCTGAGCAAAGATATCATTGCCATGACTCATACATGGACAATCAATGATCTCACCAGACAGGGATTCGATGAGGAGACTGCCAAGCAGATTCTTGCAGTTATCCTTTTGCGCCATGAGGTCTTACGAAACAGAAATCCGATGAGACAAATGTTTGACGGAGAATAAAAAAACTGTGTGAGGAAGCTGCGATCTTTGCGAACAATAAAATAAAAAGGGAAACACAATGACACAGAAAATCATTGAACCTATCATCCTTAAAGCCGACTACCCCACCGAAAAAGAATCAATGAAGTACATCCATAAGGGTGAATACATGCGCCTGAAAGACATCAATCTTCCTGAGGGGCTGCAGGCAAAAGAATTTAAATCCAAATACTACTTTCAAGACGAACTGAAAACCGATTACCATGAACTTTACATCTATCCCGAACTGGGTAAACCTCAGACCTACGATAAGATGGATATCGTGGTCAACTTCGGCGGAATCAATTATATCCTGACAATCTCCGTCCACAATGTAGAAGATGGAGATTATCCCGGCAGCGCCACCGTCATGTTCTCTCCCACAAACAAACCCGTCACCGAGGGAACGCCCGTGGATGTGGAGAAAGGCATTCAAGAAGCCATTGACTGCACCAAAGAATCAATCAAGATGAATAAGTCTTACACAGGCTACAAGAAAGATAAAAGGATCATGAGCCAAATCTACGACTTGGAGAACCGGCTCAAGGAACTGGAAAGCGGCTTCTACTTTCCTCACCCTCAGAGAGACATCGTTCTCTTCGGACAGCCTGATTTCATTCAGAACCCCATCTTCCCTATCTATAACGGAAGAAGTGCCGGTCACCTGATTACACTGAACACCGGTTGGGGCGACTCAGGAAATATCAATATCATGTTGGCTCTTACCAAAAAAGGGAAACCCGCGAAAGCGTGGTTCGAAGCCAGTTGCTGCTAAAGGAATAACATGAAACGTAAACCCGGTAAAAAAGTTGCTTTCTGTCATTATGTCCATAAGTCGGCTCTCAAACAGTCTGACATCCCTAATGACGTTATTGCGGCAGCTAAAATCTTTATCCCCAAATCGTTTAAGTACGATGTAATCAAATGGGATTCACGCACCAACCGCGTCACTTTTACCCAGTCACCCGATTGGGACACCGCTGACGAACCAGTGGTCGGTGATCGCTGGACCGTGGAACCGGAAAAGGAAACCAAGTTCCGTAGAATGAATCCGAACAATCCTCAAATCTACCACCACAAATGGATGTTCGTCAAAGACAACTACAAGGGATTCGATGTGGAAGAAAGCAAGAAACGCTCAGAAGCGTGGGAAAAACTGAAGCCAAACAAATCCAAAATCGGATATAAAAAGTACTGGGAAAAAGAAGTTGTCCCAAACATCAAAGGATAAACATGAAGAACATACGAATCCCATACAAAACCACAATGTACTACGTCAATAAAAAGGGTGAACGTATTGACCTCGCTGAAGTCGAATGGAGAATGGGACAATCAGCAGACACGAAAGTCGATACGTTCAATCAAACTATCGAATACAAACAAAAGTCCGAAATCGAAGACTTGATGGTGGAAGGACTTATCAAATTTGACCATGAGGAACGAAAATAACCTACGTTGAAGAAAAAAGAAAAACCTGTCCTGACTGTGCAGCAAAGATCGGTGAAGTCCACAGCGAAAACTGCGATGTGGAAAGATGCTCATCCTGCAAAGGACAAAGATTCAGCTGCGATTGTGACGACCACAACCCCGAAGAATCCAAATGGACTGGCTACTGGCCCGGTACGCTGGAATGTATCGAGAAAGGCTGGTTCTCCGTCATGGGTCCAAACGGTTGGCAACCCTGCTCTGAAGACACAGAGGGAGCAACACCCGACCTCAACCGCTGGACTTTCTATATCATGAGCGGCAAAGATGAATTATACAAAGGACGATATGATGTTTGACAAACCAATGACAAGAGAAGAACTCTTAGAATGGTTGAAAGATAAACAACCTATCGACCGAGACGGAGAATATCCGGACGACTCAGGAAACTTTGAGAGCTATGAAATCTACGAAGTAGATGAAAAGCTCTATAAAGTAGAATTCTGTAACAAATCTCCTTACCCACGATTTGATGACAATGGACCAACAGATGACTTCCGACCAAGTGAAGTAGTTAAACGTGTGGAAATGGTCGAACAAATAACCTACGAATACAAGGATAAAAAATGAAAACTCAAGAAGAACTTTATGAAGCTGCTGTCGCAATCGTGAAAAGTAGAGCCAACTCATCCGGACCCTGCTGCGGGCAAGGAGCATTCGGTGGAAGTGGATGCTCACACCTTGAAGCCAGAGAACTCGTAGAAGAAATTCGCAAGTTCGAAGAAGAGAACTTCAATTGCCTTGAAGGGAATAAAGAAACTATCCTGAACCATCTGAGGCGGCAAGCATACAGATTCAGGGACATCAGAGAACAGATCCGAACCGATGCCCTCCACTTCCGCCTGTTGCAACGTGATGTTATCAATCTCGCAAAGAAATTCGGGCTGGAAAACCACCCAGACATCAGGTACTATGTAGAAACCACCGATGATGAGAAAGACATCAAATTCATCAAAGAACTCAAACTGGAGGGAGCGAAATTTCCTTTCTTCACAGAACGTGGGCTGGAAGAGGCTGGTATCACTTTCAAGGATGATTACCGCAGCGTCATGGCAGCCTTTGAAAGATTGATTAAGCTGGTCGATGCTTCCGCCGATGGAGATTATTAAATTTTCGCGGAAAAAATGATTTTCTCTGTGAGTTTCAAGATTTTCTGCGTATAATAGATAGAAGAAACAAACGCTCTTTGAAAATACGATACCCCAGATTTGAAGCATGATTGGCTAATGCACCACACAGACATTCTCGGAAGTCACCTGACCCTCGGAAGTCACCAGACCCCCTGAAACCGTCTTGACGTGCCACGAAGCCGGTCCAAGCCTGCTTGGATACGAGCACATCGAACCTACAAAGCCTTTTGTCGCATACATTTCTGGGGTATCTTTTATATTATGGGGACGATGGCCTAATGGTAGGCGCTCTGGTGGAAGCCAGAGAGGGCGCTTAGCGGCTATACTAGTCAAGTCGCCCCTGAATCCGGTCTGTCAACTGAATTCAGGTATAATGTCCTGTGACAGCAGGACGTAGCGTTAGCTGGTTCGATTCCAGCCGTTCTCAACCGCTTTAAGTTAACAGCACCCAGATCTGACGCAGGACGGCTTGTCGTGAGCAACCCGCTTCAGCCTCGTTTCTGGGTGCGCTTTTGTTCTTTCACAATTTTGGGGGTGACTAGGTATCGACCGGTCATCAGAAACCATACCTGCAAGTCGAGGTTGATCGACCGGCCTCGTCTCTCCGTTGTTCTCTTTTAAGGAGTCTCAGATGGGTCAGGAAGTTGTTCTTTATAGATAGGGTGTCTCAATTAGAAACATAGCAAAAGCATTTGGCATAGACTATACCACAATGCGTCTTAAACTTGTGAAACTTGGAGTTCATAAGCCATGTCACACTAATTTGTTGCTATCTGATTTAATTGAATGCACCCAATGTCATAAAGAACTAGACAGAGATCAATTTCCAAAGTTAGAAACAGAGAGTAAACGAATATGCAATGACTGCCTTCAGGCTTGTGTAAGAAAAAGTCAACTTGCTAAATTTGAGATAACTGAGGAAGATTATCAACGAATCCTAAAATCTCAAGGTGGTATTTGTGCAATCTGTAAAAATCGTGACTCTCGTAATCTTGCAGTTGATCACGATCACGAAACAGGAAAGATTCGTGGATTACTTTGCTCTAACTGCAATCGAGGACTTGGAAGATTTAAAGACTCTGCCGAAAGACTTCAATCAGCTATTGACTACTTAAAAGTGAACAACGGGGATTAAAAAGTCGATCAAACCAATAATTGGCGAACCTCTCGCTAAAGCGGCTTAAACCGCAGCCTCGCCACATGACGCCGATAGTGAGGACCGAGGCCCGGATCGGATGACAGCTGGCAAAGACCGCTGACAATGCCATGGAAAGACATAGCTGACAGCCTCTGGAAAGACAGAGGGCAGCTTGCCAGAATGTGCTGAGACACTACATCTGGATAAACTTGTAGACGGTATGGCGGAGTTGATGCGGGACGGGAGTTCGATTCTCCCCACCTCCACCAATTATAATGAGCGATGACCTCATCGCTCATTTTACGAGGTTACCATGTGTAAAAAAAAAGAAAAACCAGTGAAGTGTATTGAATGCGGTAAGCTCATAAAGAAGCGGGTGGGTAGATACAACACACCCAAAGGACCCGTTTGCATAAAATGCAACAACAAATGGGGATTTTTTAATTCACCCTCTTCAATGAGGTTGCGCGGATACGCATTTCATCCGGTAAACCGTGAGAGCCGAGGGTACCATTGACAACTCCTGCCGGAATAAACAGAAAACCCCCTATCCCAAATGTTTATTCTCCGTCAATGTCAATGAAATACAGGGGCTGTTCCGCGTGTAAAACTTCTCGCACCCCCTGTGAAAACCTTTAACGCTGCCGCCCTACAGCGTCCCTATCCACGGAAAGGGCACGCTTTTTATAAGATTTTTTATCATTTCCGCAAAAAACTTTGTATAATAACAAACTCAACGCAGTACCAAATATCTTTTATTTACTCTTTTGGAGGTGTGGGCAATGGCAGTAAAAGCGACAGGAATTAACAATTTCGCGGTAAAAGGTGTTTCCAGCGCTGCTGGAATCGCAAAGATCTCAATGACGCCAACACAGGCGCGTCAACTGATCGAAAACCTCGAAGCAAAGCTGAACCGGAGGCGTCCTATCGTCCTAAAGGCGACCTCGCGTAATAGTGAGGTCACGGTTACAGCCTAAAGCCTTAACGTTCGAAATATCATCCGAACGGACGCTCCTGATCCTTAATTGGGTTAGGGGCGTTTTTTATTGTCAATTAATGACTTAAATATAATCAAAAACTATAAAAAAATAATAAAAACATTGCAATTAAATAATAAAAACATTGTAAAAAAATAATAAAAGAATAATAAAACGACAATGACATCGCAACTCAGGTTGTAATAACTACAACCAAAGTTTCAGGATCCGCACGCAGCAACGCCTCTCAAAACGACTTTTGTGTCAAAAATCAACCAAAATCACCCAGACATCTGGCGTCCTACCCCTCCCTTCAAAACGACTTTTGTGTCAAAATCAAAGCTCTCTGGGCCATATTTTGACACAAAAGACGTTCTGACTGACCAAGTTCCGGCGCACGAGTGACCAACCTCCAGCAACTTGGTCACTGACCAACCTCACCATAACCAATAAAAAATGACCGCTACAGGCGTTTTAAGCCCCATAACGGTCATTATTTTGTTAATTAATGAAAGAAGACTTACCGGCTGCTGGCTGCCTTATTTAAGCCTCCCGCTGCCAAATAACGACGAATAACACCCTTTATGCCTTCCAAATGTAACAAATTTGTTATGTTTGTGTACCCGGATCGCACGCACTCCGCCTTCACATCCTGACACTGAGCATACGTAAACCACCCTTCACCAGTCATTTCATGCGATAATTTGCTTATTTTCATCTCTAATTCGTCATCTATCGGATAATAAACCGCTGCATCCTTCTTCAATCCCTTACCAGCAATCTTCCGAATAGTCCCAGAATGACTTTTGGCGGCGGAAATATAACTACTTGGTACCAGTTTCCGCTCTCCTTCATCCTCTAAAACAGTGTAAACAGTGCTGCCAAATGTCGTAAACCCACAATATTTATACTGTTTATCACCTAAATACAGTGCATTCTTATCTAATTCACGTGCTTGTTTTGCACGTTCCAGTGCTTGCTTATATGCACGCGAAAAGGCATCAGGAGTAACCGTTTCAAAATCATCGTGGAAGAATATGTCACGAGCACTCGACCTAATCTCCGCCTCACTAAACGCAACATACTGTCCACCTTCCAAACGCAGTGCTAACCCAATCGTCGCATCTGCATCTGATTCAGTGGGTGATTCATCCAAAACAATGAAAACATCTTTGTTTCTGATGTCTTCGCTGCTGCGTGTTCCAGTGCTTATAATCGGCTGTCCAACACTAAAACTGTGCGTCTTAACCAGTGGAACACACTCCGCTGATAAAAAATACTCCCGATCACTACCATGCTCCAGAAGTAAATAATAAGGCGACCGGAACTCTCTGGCAATCCAGAACTTACCGTCTTTATTAACTTTATCTCCCGGTTTTGCTGGCAGTTTATTTTCCGCCACTTCCTTACCTAAACGCTCACTCTCAAACGGTCCAGTGCGTAACCACGGCTGCCCACCAGCAATACCAAACTCACCAATGCTGCGTGCTTCCTGAAACGCATCCTCTGTGATAGTAGGTTTACCTGAGTTAGAAAGATTTAATTGCATCATAAAGTCTTTACCATCAAAAACTGCAGCAGATGTCGCGATCATATAATAATGTCCATTATGAATCAAAATGTCAATAGGAGTAACTTCAACAGTCTGATTCCCAATCGGAATGTTAATTGCCTTCGAACCTCTCGCTGCATCAATCAAGTGCATAATCTTAGTTGCCTTCCCCGGAAGTTGTTCAGTGCGCTGCTCACGTAAACTCCGCTGAATTGCAATATTATATAATTCCGGGGCTGCCGTCGAGGTTCCAGTGGAAATATCTTTATCAGTGAAAATATGAACGGAATTCGTTCTGGGATCAACACTTACATTATCTGACTGATCCAGAATCACGTGCTTGTCCTGATTGGCAGATACTGATTCAGTGCCACCTTCCGCCCCAGTGGATCCAGTGGGTGTTGCCTGCATCTCGCTCACCCTTCGAGTGCGAAAATTCAAAAGAATACCATTAGAGGTAATACCAAAAGACAGTGCATCAATAGGATCAGGAACCGTACCAGATGATTGAATAGTCCCACCCGCTGCATGATTATAAAACCTGTTCAGTCCTTCAGTTAACCTTTCTCCAAAACGTTCCCTTATCTGTCTCCATGGAATGTTGCCTTCCAATGGTTCGGTTTCTGGTTCCCCGCCTTCTACATGAGTACCGCGTAATAAAACGGGTGGCGCGGAAGGAATAATAATGGTGTCTGCATTATTATATTTTTGTCTGGCTTCTGTTGGACTGGGTAATAATTCTCCTCGACCCAAATTCAGTGCGTTGTCTCCCACTTCGCCATTAACATCAATGATCCGGAACATATCTTCCCGATCTCCACTTCCAGTGCGTAAAAACCATTGACTATTCCAACGGAAAATGCTGCAGGCACTACGTGGAACTCTTTTTAATCCACCAGCATACTGAAGGTGGATTTCTGTAACTGGTTCAGTGCGAAGGGTTTGTAGAATTTCATTAATATCCACTGCTCCGTCGCCACCTATTAAGAAATCAGTGGGAGGTTCTTCAGTGGAAGTTTCTTCCCAATCAGGAAATGGCACGTCTTCCCCAATCCTAACTTCATTTCCAGTGCGAGTTGCACGATATAAAGCATAGCTGTTTGGTGAGTCAGTGCTTCGTACTCTTCGAAGTTCTGCAGCAACATTATTTGGTTGTATAAAACTAAACTGATTAAGTTCGGTTGCCCAATTATGATAAAACCCATCCCAATATGAAGTTTCAGTTGGACCTTGAGTTTTTATCACAAATCCATTATCTACTCCATCAGTTGCTGATTCAGTGGGAATATCTTCAATTAAAGATATTCTCCCAGTGTCAGGATGCTCGGCTACTAGAACAATTGTAGCATTGCGTAAACTTGCTGATGAAGTAGGCGGATCCAAATAAAGTTCTGCATCTTGTAAATCAGTGCGAAATTCACCATCCTCATGTAAGTACTGATTACTACGATTCTTAAGTACCCAACGACGAATCCATCCTGTTGGTAATGAAGCTCGTTCAGTGGAAGATTCCTCCGCTGCTGGTTCAGTGCGTGAACGATACCATGCCTCATGATCTGTAAATTCAATATTATCGCTGCTGCGCATTGTTCTATCTGCTTCTGTTGCCGACACTGGTTCAGCAACTTCTATATCCAAATATTCCGTCGCCTGAGGACCACTCAAAGTAGCATCCATGATAGTATAAACATTTTCATTGTCATCCATAACAAACCATTCATCGCCTCTCTTCTGCAAATCTATATGGTCCCAATTATCCATCACAGGTTCTGAAAAGAATGGTTCGTCTCCACCTATCACGTGCATTTGCAAGGGCTTATCGCTAAACCATGCATTCATAATGACGTTCATATTATTGTGATCGCCGGTTACTTCTTGCCAAGTATCTTCGTACAAGGTCCGATAAGATGCATTATGTAAATCAGAATCTTCTGGTTCAGTGGATGCCCCCAACTCCGATGCCGGAATTGCACGAAGTGTATAAAACAAACGACGGGTATCCTCATTCACACTTTCAATCGCTTCACGTGCTGCTGCAGCATTACTAAATACTTCTGCATCAAACGGTTGATTCACCAAACTCATCTCACCATTACGTATCTGCATGATATACTGATGGTTACCTTGTGTATCCGTCGCTCGAACCACATGTACTTCATCTGATTCAGTGGAAGGTTCCTGACGTTCTGGCAACTCCTGCAATAATACGTAGTTCTGTGGACTACGCCAAACCGCTGAAATCATATGCCTATCAGGACGTAATGAAGCAACCCGACGTGCTACTTCTTCAGTTACCTCAGTAAAAAAACTGGCTTCATTAAGGACCTCTGTATTAAAACCATGAGGCTGCCGGTAAAACATGCCAGAGGAAGCATCATAAACAACCCAACCCTTCTGAAATAACCGACGACGACCATTCTCCACATATCCATTTACAGGAATTATCCGCCCACCCGTTTGTTCCATCATACGTTCAGCACTCTCACGATTGGCAAACAATTGTCCTTGACTCATCTCATCTCTGCGCTCATTCGCATTCACAACATAACCATCGTTCGCCCGAACAACAAAACCCGGTAACGTGTAATCATCTGAACTGTCACCAAGACGTGCAACTTTATAAATTGTGTTGTCGCCAGTGCTGGCTGCGTGCCGGTATTTGTCAATACCGAGGAGTGTATTCTTGTGGATCTTTTCGACGGACATTGTTAATTCCTTATTAAGTGGAAGAACATAACGATTAAGTTCTTTATTTCAGTGCAAGTTCCTGCATAAACCTAAAATTTTTTGTCAGAAAATTCAAGTATTCAAGTGCCGAATTAAGTGCTAAAATTTTTTCAAAAATTTTTGGGACTCAAACACATGAAAATCTGGGCCTATGAATTCAAATAAATCCCGTTTTTCTACCTACTTCAGTGCTAGGAGATATTGTGGAGGTATTTCGGGTGGGATTCACGTGCAAGCTAAGCACGAGAATATCTACACTTACAGAGATAAAAAACTATAAAAAGATAATAAAAGAATAATAAAAAAACAAATAACTCTTTTATTATTAATCTATTACTGTTTTATTATCTTTCTATTATCTTTTTATTATGTTTTATTTGTGTAAATATATAAATATAACAACTTAATTAAAATAATAACTATAAAATATAAAGTCTAATCTAACTTAAAGTGTGTTTTGAGTGTAAAAAAGTTGAGTTGAAAAAGAATAATAAAAAAACAATAAAAAAACAATAAAACGACAATGGCACCTATAAAAACTAGGTATTTGCGACTAATCTACGACTAAACTGTGTCTAAATCGTCTAATTAGAACTCTAGAGAGTTGAATCTTTCGTGTTCTAAGTCTTCAGGAGCGTTATTAGGGATAGGGTTGTTGTCATCTGCTCTGAGGTATTGATCGAACTGTCGGAGGCTGTTTTCAGCTTGCTGTGCGCTCTCAATGAAATCCAGAACCTCATCAGGAGTCACAACCATTTCTTCGGAGAATACGACAAAGAAGTCTTTGACGGTCTGTGGGCCTTGGAGATAGATCTTTTTTCCTCTGAGATCGACAGAGGGTGATGATTGTGCTCCATAGATAACCCAACCGTCTTTGGGATAGAACACATGTTTGGTTCCTTTGCTTGGTTCTGCATGACATTCGATAGGTTGGTGGAATACGGTGAATTCATGAGAGAATACGATTCTTGGATCTTTTTGTTTAACGGATTGGGTAGTGGAACACAAAGAGTATTTGTATGTGTATATTAATCGCCTTTGGGGGGTAATCATTTGTTTGGTTTTTTGTTTAGACATGGGGAGGATCCTTCAGGTGATTGATTGAGGAGTATTCTCCTCTTCGGTTATTTTGGTAAGGCAAGGGCAGGTACAGGAACAGCAAAGGCAAAAGCTATTCTTTATGTTATTGTTTATGTATGTGGTAGGTAAATATAAATATAATGTAGTTATATTTACATTGGTATTGGTATTGGTATTGGTATTTTTCATAATGTTCTTCTTATTGTTTATTCTATTGTTATTATTCAGTTTTTGGATGTTTTTATTTTTGCCGCCAAATTTATTTTTGTGGTAAAAATTTATGTAGTAAAAAGTTAGGATGATTTGGGTGGATCATCCAGTAAATTGGGTTAAAGTGGTGTTCAATCTTTGGATTTTCTCCTTTGCTTTATGGAGTTTTTCCCTTAGATCTTGTATTTCTGCTTCCAGTTGTTTTCTTGTTTTTCCGGTTGCTTTGACGGTTTCTGGTTTGGTAGGTAGTTTATCGGTGACATCCCATAGGATGACTTTGCGCCCTGTTCTTTGACATTTAGTTATTCCGATTTCTTTTATTGTTCCCATCCGCGACAATTCAGAAAGCCGAGTATTATAAACCCCTGAGCTTTGATCCCCTTCCAGTAATGCTGATGTAACATCTTTCGCCGTGCAGGGTCCGTTGTTATACACATAATCATAGACCTTCCATCTCAGTTTGCTCAAAAGGCCATTGTTTTTGATTTGGTCATATACTGTTTTAGATGTTTTTCTTGTTACCATTAGTTATTCTCCTTTTCAGGTTTTTGGGGGTTATTTTTTCCCGCAAAAAGTTGTTATTTAGAAAGTTATGTGTTTTTGGGTGGATCACCGGGGATTTCGAGTTTATATTGGTCACAATTTGCTGGTCCGATGCATTCTCCTTCTCTTTCACAGCATTGAATATCAGCCAAATGATGGCATGGATATTGTGATTTTGCCTTGAGATTGGTGATTATTTCTTGGTATCTATCGTATTCGATTTTGGCACATTTGAGGCAGATTGCATCCTCTTTATGTGGGCAGTTCATTAAGAGAGGGATAGTCATTGTTTATATCTCCAGTGTTTGGTATCTGGTTCTGTTTGATTTAAAGATAGGGAGTCTTGGTGGCTTAGGTGGTAGAAAGGGAAAATCACATCGTCTACTGTTTGAATAAAAACAATGATATTTCAATCGATAACCTCTCTCATATATTTTAAATTCGCCACACAACCCGTCATTCAGGTAAAAATGATGATACTCTAACTGACCATTGTCGTAATAGGATTTATATTCACCATGCCTTTCACCGTTTAGATGAAAGTAATGTTTCATTAATGCGCCATTGTCGTGATAGGTTTTACGTTCTTCTAGTTTCATTCATCTTTCCCGTATTCGATAACGATTCCGATACATGGAAGTGGCAGGATATAGATTCGTTTTTTATTTGTATCGATAAAGATACCGATCCAGATATCATACCATTTGCATAGTGGTTTGATTTTCATTTTTTTAGATCTCCAGTGTTTGGTATCTAGTTCTGGTTGATTTATATTCTTTTCGCGCTGGTTTTGGTGGTAGAAAGGGGAAGTTACATTCGATAAGTTGTCCTTTATACCAGAAGACTTGTATTGGGGATGGTTCTTCTATTCCATTTTTTTTATGGCATCCATGTTTTACCCCATTGAAGTAGAATCGTTGTGTAGTTGTTTCGCCATCTGGATGGAATGATTTATATTCTCCGTGTGTTTTGGTATTTTTAAAGAAGTAGATTTCGCTCAGTTTTCCATTTTCGTAGTAACTTTTATATTCTTCGTAGAAATCTTCATCGATCCAGTACCAGCATCGCCATTGTCGTTCTTCTTCATTGTAATCTTGGTATTTGTTTCTTTTATTTGGCATTATATTTCCAGTGTTTGGTATCTGGTTCTTAAGGACTTATATCTTTTCCGCGCTGGTTTTGTTTTTGGGAGAAATGGGAATCCTAGAACCAACTTCCCTTTGTATTTGAAGTTATAGCCAAAGAGGTCTCCATTTTCCTCATATTGTGCATATTGCCCATGTTCATCTCCATCGAGGAAGCATGTAGAGATCCATAGATTGCCATTTCTTCTATGAAAGTATTTACATTCCCCGTGTTGCGTCTTACCCACAAAAAAGCAATAATTACTCAATGCCTGATCGGGGAAGTATTCTTTATGTTCTTTTGGTTTCATGATTGGGTTACTGGGATTTGATATAAATAGTTGTTCCATCGGTTAGTTCAACATGATCGATACGGACATCCTCCCGACTAGGATTCAGCCAGATTACTGTGCCATCGGTACATATGAGTTGATTGAGGACACCTCCGCTTTCGATAAAGTTGAAGCCTTTGATCCTTTTCATGGACAGTAGGTCGTTAAGGTGTTCATTGGTCATTGTTTGTGTTTTCATTTTCTTCGTCCCAACTATAGAGTTTATATCTTTCAAATTCGCCGGATGCTTCTCCGTATATTTCTCCGCGCACATGAACTACTTTCCGGAGTTTCCAGAAGCAGTCATCTTCATGAAACACGACATCCTTCCCTCTGTCCGGATCGTAGAGGCTGACACTTCTACAAATTGGACATCTTCCGGGTGGGTTGCCGAAGTATTCACCGGGGTCAATTGTTCGTGGTGACAGATGTATTTCGACTAATCGGATAGCCTCTTGGCATTCAGACATTGATTTCTTCCTTGAATTTGTTATCTTTTTTGTCGAAAACGATAATTGTTTCACCCATGGCGGTATTGATGACATTTTTCGCTGTTAGTTCGCTTTCGAGTGGTGATTTATCCCATGGATCGGAGAAGTTGTCATTGGAATAGATTTCTTGTACTTTATTCATTCGGTTGACGATTTGTTTGAGGGAGACAAATATTTCTCCTCTTACTTCGACCCACAGTGTATCCTTTTCGACTATGATTTTTTCCATATTTACACCTCCAGAGTTTGGTATCTGTTTCTGTTGGATAATGGTTTTTGTTGGGGTAGAAAGGGGAAGCTTTTCACTTCCCATCCCTTAATATAGAACTGTTTCTTCGCTTTTGAGCCATCGATTCGAAAAAATTCCTTTTTTCCATGGTATTTATTATAGATGAAGGAGAGTGTAGCCAATTGTCCGTTATCGTGATAGAGTCTATGTTCGCCATGGCATTGACCGTTTCGAGAGAAATAATGGTGTTCTAATTTCCCATTTTTGTGATAAGTTTTATATTCTTTTGGTTCTTTCATATTTCCAGTGTTTGGTATCTGGTTCTGGGTAGTTCATTTCTTTTCCGCGCTGGTTTTTCTGGCAGAAAAGGAATTGGATCAAATGTTTGATTGGTAGCATTGGCATACAGGCGTTCTTCTTCTGACCATTCACGGTCAAAGTTGACATATTCTCCGTGCAGATCCCCTTTAAAGAAGAACCAGTGTCTGAGTATGTCTCCTTGCCAGTCGAATGCCTTATGTTCTCCGTGGGTTTTGCCATTATAAAAGAATGTTATTTCCCATACATTTCCATTTTCATGAAAGGTCATGCACATTCCGTGTTCATTGCCGTCTTTGTATGAAGTGATAAGTTCCAGTTCTCCGGAGGGGTAATATTTTCTGTAGACACCGTGAACTAATTTATTTTCATCGACATAGCAATGAAGTCTCAGTGTTCCGTACTTGTAATATTCTTTTTGTTCTTCAAGTTTCATGATACTTCCGGATCCACTTCAAGGGCGTCGTATCGTGACTTGGACCGATCAATGGGTTTCGTTGGTTGATTGGTTGTGAATCTGGCGAATTCAGCCATGGCCTGTTGTATTTCCTTTACAACATTCGGATAAGGATCTGCGCTTCTCATGGAGAAGTGTGTTGTGTTTGCTCCTAATGATTTTGCTGTCCCTTTGATGTAGATTTGTTTTTTATCTGCCTTGATTTCGACAGATCCACTTGATAGGATCTCCCATCCATTAGAGGCAGTGAAAAGCAGGACTGTTTCCTTTTCGGCTGTGAGATGTTTTGGTTGTTCAAGGATTTCCAGCCTTATTGTGATAGAGTATTCCGGTTCTATTGTGTCGCCAACTTGTTGAAATTGTCCGTAGTCAGCCTTGGAAGTAATTACAAGTTGATGGCGGAAGTATTTTGGTTCCCATTTCTTTTTAGTTGGCTCTGTTGGTCTGAGATCTGTAATACAATGGCTTTCGGGATCTAATGTTCCTGTGAACTGGTCTCCGTTTTGATTTGGTCTGTTTGTATGAACAGCAACCCTCATTTCCTCTGTTATCGGTGCATGTTCATCAATTGCGATAACGGGCAGTTCCAGCAGACCATGCGGATTATCAGTATTCACATGAGTATCTATTGGATGTGCATTAGTATCATCACGGAGTGGGAATGGACCGAGATGATCTGGTTCGATAATTCGTTCGGATAATTCGGCATTACTTTCCTGAAGGGGTCTCCTGAGTGGATTTCCGTTTTGATCCATACCATAGATTGCCTCGCGTTCGCCATCGTCAGGTCGATTGGCGTAAGGATCGACATGCAGATGTGAGTCTGCATTGTTTATAGTTCCGTCTGGAGCAACAGAAGTCTGTTCTCTATTGACCAAGCCGAATGCTTCCGCAGTAGTCATAGGACGTGGAGGCGGTTGATTTTCTTCGGGGACTCTATCGACAGTGACATTTCCTTCAAGGTCTTGATGAGGGTTGTAAGTAAGGTTGAGTTCATTATCTTCTGGTCTGTATCGTATATTATTCCCTCTTGACACCCACAAAGTCATAATATCACGATAGAGAGCATCGTTCCCTAAGAGGTAGTCATGCCAGTTCCGTGGGACTTGATTTTCAGCAAATATATCCGTAATCATTTGAGTTCTGACTGAAGTGAGCATTTGTTCTAAACCTTCTTCGCTGGCATCATTCTGGACGGCATCCTGATAATCAGATGGAGAAAAGAATCTGAGATCAAGTGGATCTACCCTTCGAGGTGGTAGTTGCCGATTATTGCCGATATGTCGAGTCATCAATTCATCAACAGCAGCATAGAGTAGATCTGTGAGTCTGAAATACTGATGCCATCCGTCGTCTAAAGCATCTTGACTCAATAGATCTCTGAGCATTTGATCTCTTCTTAGGGCAACATCGATGCCGATGCCTTCCTGCGGCGGTTGTTCCTGCGACTGTCCTTCTGACTCAGTATCTTCCTCCGATTCAGCATTTTGTCTTTGAACATATTCTTCATAGGCATTGTTATAGACTGGATCTGTTTGCATCAGGTGATCATGTGTTGAATTGTTTTCAAAACCTCCAGTGTTCGCGAACCAACTGATCATTGCGAGTGCCCTGCCATGTCCCATCGGTGATGAAGGCGGATCTTCTTCGATTCGTCTATAAAGAGCTTCAAAGGCTGCATCTTCCGCACGTTGAGCCTCTTCCCTTATCCGTCTGAATTCTTCTTCATTGCCCGGAGGGACAGGTTGGGTAAAGGGATCGAATTGATTGTCGTCTTCAGGTGGCATTTCAGTCCTCTATTTCAAGCGCATCGTATCTCGATTGATTTGGGTTCGGTATTTTATTATCTCTGCCTTGATTTGCGAATTCAGCAAACTCCAGTAATGCTTCTTGGATGTTCTGTACAACTGCAGGAAAAGGACATTCGGTTGCAAATACATGTGAGTCTCTATTTGTTCCGAGTCCTTTTTCCCTTCCTTTAATATGTATTTCTCTGTGTCTTGGGAAGATTCTGACACTATTATGTGTTATGATCCTCCATCCAGTGGTAGAGGTAAAGAGAAGTTTAGGCAACCCTGTACCCTCTGTTGCGGTCATTTCCTTTGGTTGTTCTTTGATCTCAAGTTGGATAGCGATTTCATATTGAATCGGACCATCTTCATCTTCTGACGGTATATCTTTCACATTGATATTGAGAGCATGTCTGAAATGTTTTTGTGGATCCTCCCATTTCTTTTTTTCTTTTTCCCAATCAATATCCATTAGATAATCTGGGAAGTACTCTGGGCGGTAAGAGTTATCGGGTTCTTCATCTGGTTCGTCTACAGGTTCCTCTTCTTGGAGTCGTTCCTCTCCCGTCAATTCTTCAATTGCCTCTTCCTCCTGCATGGAAGTGTAGGCATCATAGAGTTCAGCGATAGACTGTGGTGTATGGAACTGTTCCAGATCTTCGGGAGAGTATCCATGCAGTCCTAAGGTGTGCCTTACTACTTGATCGTTTGTGTTTTGGTCGTCGTCAGGCATCTTCTTCACCTTTGTTACGAGTCTTCAGATGTTTGTCATAATCCTTGAATTTGTTTTCGTTTTTGTCGAAAAAGATCATTGTTTGATTCATGGCAGTATTGATGACATTTTCTGCTTCGAGGTGATAAGCCAAGGGTGGTTCATCCCAAGGGTCTGAGAAATCCTTCCTTGAATAGATGAGCATCACGTCATTCAAGCGTTTAATGACTTCTTTAAGGGAGATAAACTTTTCCCCGTCCTGTTCGATCATAAGAAGTTTTTTACATTTTTTCGTTGGCATGATTAAATCTCCAGCATATTGAATCTACTTCGATTATGCAGTCGTTTTGGTTTTTGTCCAAGATAAGGGATATCAACATACTCTCCATTCACGAACATTGTACGACGGGCACGTTCTGCTCTATCGTTAAATATCTCGTAGAGTCCGTGGTATTTATTATCAACATAGAAGCAGTGAATCCATAGTTGTCCATTCTCATGATGTTGGATACATTCACCCCAGAAGATACGGTCAATGGTGAAACTATGTTCACACTGACCGCCCTCTCTGTAATAGGTGACATGTTCTTCAAACTCTGGCTTCATCGGATTTCCGAATGATTTTCGTTTTCTTTTCTGGCAAGCAGTTCCCTTGCTTCGCCCCATTTTTGAAGAGCATCTGTATATTCTTCATTGTCTATATTGAAGTTGACAGATGCAACAAGAACGCTCTTTCGGGCATCCCTTTCCATCTCGACAGCCTCTTCAAGAGTGTATCGGTTTGCTTTGTGTATTCTAAAGTGCCCCATAGTGTACTCTTTCAGATAGGGTAGTCAGTTTCGCCCCAATATTCAATTTGAAGCATTCTTTCGACATCTTTTGGATGCAAATCCCCTTCCAATGCAACAGTGGCAACCCGTTTGGCATTCTTCCAGTATCGTTTCATGCATGTTTTTGGTTCACCAATATGGAACGGTGGGTCTGAAAGCAACGCACCAGATTGATTAACCGGAACCAATCGGTAAGCGTACTTGTCTCCCCTTCCATCTTCGGGGTCCCAATCGATTGGGGTTGCACGATAGATAGCAAGATGAAGTTTTTTACTCATGTAAAGTCCTCCAAGATTGAACGAGCGCTTAGAAGATTGACCTTTGCCCGTTCAAAATCTCCTTTCCGTATCAGTTCGGCTACCATGTCAAGTTCCAAGAGAACGGCTTTCTTGGCAAGTTCTTCGAGTTGATCACGATCTGAAACAATTTTTCCCCGTTCCATTTGGTAATCAATAATTGCCGCATTCTTGTCTTTTAGTAAATCTGTCATGACACCTCCAGAGATACGAATCTGGTTCTTGTTGACTTTGGCTTGCCGGGTAAAAACGGGAAGTCTTTTACCAATTTCCCTATTGGTTTAGTGTCATCATTGACATAGAAGTCATGTTTAATCAGCTTCCCTCTGGGACTGAATTCCTTAAATTCTCCCATACGTTTCCCATCCACATAAAAACCATGTCTTTTCAGAGTTCGACTGCTGAAAAAAAATACTTTTTGTTCGTGATATTTCATGACACCTCCAGTGTGTCAATCCTT
>Ga0180438_10000802_pt1 | contig 57271 bp, 45 predicted proteins | sample SS_ome_12_FD_132455 | JGI IMG/M metagenome (GOLD analysis project Ga0180438, IMG submission 132455) | Hypersaline lake sediment archaeal communities from the Salton Sea, California, USA - SS_3_D_2 metaG | ecosystem: Environmental > Aquatic > Non-marine Saline and Alkaline > Hypersaline >... | reverse complement strand
TTTATCTTCAGCCCCTCCGACAGGTAGGAGGCGATGTAGCGGTTGTAATTCAGGCCTGGTTCCAGCACCTCTTCGATTTTTATTTCGCTTCCGGGAAAGTCTCCCTGCCGCAGGTATTCGATGGTAAGCGGGTGGGGCGGCGTCGCTGAGGGCAGGGGGGTGGGGAGCGGTTCGGTAGGCTGCGGTTCAGGGGCGCTGTTAGTGTAAGTGACCTGGGGCGGGGGAAGCGTGGCTGGTTCCGGCGCGGAAGTATTGGTTGGTGGGTTTGCCTGGGTGATCTCTGAGGAATGGCTCAGGAGGATATCGACTGTTTCTGCGACCGGCTGCCCAGAAAGCCCGGGTGCGGCAGAACCTGTTCCGCAGGCTGAAAGTACTATCCCGGCGATGATTAATGTGACAAAAAATGTCTTTATATTCATAATTGCACCGATTATATCCAGAATGGCTCCAACGGCGCATAATAATGCTATTAAAGTTCTGTAAGATGAAAATTAGCGAGAAGTTTGTATTCGCCACAGCGAAGAACCTGGTTAAAATCGGGACTGAGACCCTTCACTTCGTTCACATAGTCCCGGTCTCTCTCGGGAGTGTGACGAATAATCATTATCATTCTAAGGCCACAGGCCGAAGAATCTGAGAATAATTATGGAGTAATCCAATCCTCATTTTAAATAGCAGGGCTCGCTGCTGTTGTTAATTGTGACATACATAGGTTTGCAGGGCAGGATTCCAATCCTGCCAGCCCGATGGTGACTGTAGAACAGGGTTCCAATCCTACCGGATCGATAGCGGCGGATAGAACTGCCATGTATCTATTAAGGGATAAACAAATCCTACTGATCTCGAATATAATTACCTGGACTGCCTGTACAATTTTATTGAGAAAATGTTCTCAAAATATATTGAATTTATAGATAAAAAATCACACATAACCGGAATGCCGATTATTATTACAAGAGCGGGTGATCTTAAGTTTTTTGCGGTGATACTTTCACTGACCCTGGCATTAGTATCGTGCAGTGCACCGCCTGTTCAGAACAGCCAAACAGTCTCAACAGATCCTCTCGTTCTGACCGACCTGCAGGGCAAATACCCATTGGGTCTGCACATGGAAATTCTCGAAGACCCCAGCGGTGAGCTGGGCATCGAGCAGGTAGCCTCCCTGGAATTCGATTCGCGTTTCGTCCCCAGCCAGGTTGAAGTGCCAAATTTTGGCTTCACAGAAAATGTATACTGGGCGCGCCTGAAAGTGTGGAACGAATCAGAACTGACTGAAAACTGGATTTTGGAGACGGGTTTCCAGAATTTGCAGTATGTCGACCTGTTTGTTCCAGGGGAGGACAGCGAAGGTTTTTCAGTCAAGCAAGCCGGGACCATGAGACCTGTAACCAGGAAGGATTATGCCCACCCAAGTAACTTTTTTAATTTGAGCCTGCCGGAAAAAAGCCAACAGACCTATTACCTGCGCTTTAAAACAGGATCCTCGATGACCCTGGGACTAAATTTGTGGTCGCCAAGGATGTTATTCACCTATATTCAATCTGAACAACTTCTGTATGGCATTATATTCGGAATCCTGATTGGATTGCTGGTTTACAACCTGTTCATTTTTATTTCACTGAGGGACACCAGTTATATACCCTACATATTTTTTATCGGATGTATGATCATCCAAATTTCCAGCTATACAGGTTATTTGATTTTGTACATAATTCCAAACCTGTATTTTCTTTCTCTATATCTTGTAGCCTACACTTATGGGTTTGTAAATATCGCCTTGATCTTGTTTACAGACGTGTTTTTAACCGAAAGAGTGAACCTCCCGAAATACCACCGGGTCAATCAGGTTTTGCTGGTTGTCTGGGTATTGACGTTCTTGATATATCCGTTTGTCAGCTACTTTTTTATTGCGATGATGTTAGTGACCTGGTCGTTTGTTACTGTGATCATGGTCAGCGTTTCCTGGCTGGTGTCCTGGCGGGGGGGATTTCAGCCCGCCCGGTTTCTGGTGTTCGCCTGGTTTTTCTTATTTGGCACATTGCAGCTGGTATTGCTGGTGCGCTTCGGTCTGGTACCCAGTACAACTCTCAGCGAGAATGCATTTCTGATCGGTTACGCCCTGGTGCCGGTCTGCATGTCATTCGCCCTGGCAGAACGAATCAATCTGTTGGAATCAGAAAAAGAGCAGGCAAATCTCGAGCTGGCAGTCAGCGAAGCCCGTTACCGCCGGCTGGTTGAGACGATGAACGACGGATTGGGGATTATCGATGAGAGCGGGAGGTTCACCTATGCTAACCAGAGGTTTTCAGAGATGATCGAATACCCCTTGGAAGAGGTGATCGGCGAACCGGTGGCCAAGTTTTTAAATGATGACAATAAAAAAATCCTGGCCGATCAATTGAAATTGAGGAAAACCGGCATCGGCGAGCCTTATGAACTCACCTGGCAGAAAAAGGAAGGGTCTGAAATATTCACCCTGGTTTCCCCGGTAGCGGTCTTTGATAATGGAAAAACATATAAAGGTTCTTTTGCGGTTATCACGGACATCACGGAAAAAGTCGTCGCAGGGCGGATGCTTGAGAAGCGGGTAGAAGAACGGACCCACGAGTTATCCGCCCTGCTCGATATTACCCATGCTGTTATCTCCCCCAGCAGTATAGAAAGCACTCTGAATCAGATCCTGGAAAGGCTGCAGACCATCCTGGATATTCACCGGTTAGTAATAATTGGCGAGCAGCAGGATGGGTGGAGGGTCCTGGCCCAGATTTGTCCATGTTTTCCCCCGGACTGCGAATCCATTCAATTCGCAGTAAATGAGATGCAGGATCTTATCAACGATTTTTCTTCCTCAGAACCGGTATTAATTAAGTGCCATGAGGGTGCTGGAGGGGACTGCAGCGGCTTCAGGGCGATCGTGTCGGGATTATCGGCTGGCTGCAGTGCAGAACTGCGCTGCTGGTTAGGCGCGCCTTTACTGGAGAAGGATAGAATAGTGGGCGTTTTGTTGTTCGGCTGCGAGCAGGAAGAGCTATCAGCCGGACAGTATAATATCATCCAGGCTGCCGCCAACCTGGTATCGATGGCAATTGAAAACAACCGCCTGTACAATCAGCTTCGCGAATCGGTGTTGGAAGAAGAGCGGAACCGGCTGGCGCGCGACCTGCATGACTCGGTCACCCAGACCCTTTTCACCGCCAGTGTTCTGGCGGAAGCGACCCCGCGCATCTGGGAAAAAGATGAGGGGATCGCCCGCCAGAACCTGGAAAAACTCAGCCGGATGATAAGGGGAGCCCTGGCTGAGATGAGATCCATGCTGATCGAACTTCGCATAGGGGAAGTAGCGCAACAAAACCTGGATCAATTACTGCACACATTGTTCGAAGCTGTGCAGGGCCGTTCAAAAATCTTGATCAATGAATCGATCGCGGATATTCCCGAAATCCCAAAAAATGTGAAATCAGTCTATTACCGGGTAGCACGCGAAGCATTAAACAACGTGGTTGTCCACGCTGCTGCGACCCGGGTGGATGTTCTGCTGGTTGAGAAACAGGGAGGGATAACTCTGGAAATAAAAGACAACGGGAAAGGGTTCAACCCGCAGGAACCCGGGGCAGGTCACCTGGGTTTAAAGATAATGGAAGAAAGGGCGGCGGCAATTGGCGCGGACCTGCAGATACTGAGCGAACCCGCAAAAGGCACCCGGGTGATTTTAAGCTGGCTGGAGAATGCAGGGATACAGGCTGAAAATGAGTGATCCGGTCCAGATCAGGGTGCTTATAGTCGATGACCACCCGGTTGTGCGGGATGGGCTGCGAAATCTGATACTCGCTTTTGAGGACCTGGAACTGGTCGGTGAAGCAGAAAACGGCAAGGAGGCGCTTTTATTCTGCCGGCAGGTTTCCCCCGACGTGGTCCTGATGGATGTGTTCATGCCGGTCATGGATGGGATCGAAGCCACCCGGCTCATTAATGAGCAGCACCCCCGGATGAAAGTAATCATCCTGACAAATTCACCGGATGAAGATCATATCCAGAAGGCGCTCCAGGCCGGGGCAGTCGGGTACCTGATCAAGAACGCCCCGATCGACACACTGGCGTTCGCGATCCGTTCAGCTTTCAGCGGGCAGTCTGTGCTTTCACAGGAGGCGGCCTCGGCGCTGGTGAAAATGAAGAACCGCCCGCCAGAACCGGGAAGTGATCTGAGCCAGCGCGAACTGGAGGTCCTTGCACTCGTCGCCCAGGGATTGAGCAACGAGGAGATCGCCGAGCGCCTGGTGATCAGCCCGGCGACAGCCAGGCACCATGTCAGCGCCTGCATTAACAAACTTGACGCCTCCAACCGGGCCCAGGCTGCTGCGCTGGCGGTGAAATACGGCCTGGTATCCTGAAAGCCCCCTGTTCGCAGGCTGTCCCATCAAGTTAAAATACCGTACCGGTTGGGGGAATGAATCCAGTTTAAATAAACCTCAGCCTGCCTCTCAAGAAGTATAAATCCGGTTTTACTGGAACGAACTTCCAGGATTAAATAGGCCCTTCGACCTATCCCGAAATAGGCGGGGAGGCTGATAAAGCTTCCTCAATAATATGCCATACTATATCTGAGAGAAAAGGCTGGGGCATAATCCTGCTTATACATGTGCGCCCGGCATGGTTGCTTGGCTCCATTAAGAACTGACCGGATTTTAGCAGGCATTAAGGATAGCGGGATGAGAATTTTTCTGGTATGCAAAGACGAGAGACTCAAACTGGCAGTGCTTATGCTTATCGATAACCAGCCCGGTTTGGTTGTTTCCGGAATCTCAGATCGCCTGGAAGGCCTGGCGAAACAATTGGAAACCACCCAGCCGGATGTGCTTGTGATAGAGTGGCCTCTTTCTGTTGCCGCAATGCAAATCCTGATGGGGGAGATCCAGGGATTGGAATACCGGCCCAGGGTAATATATTTATCCAACAAACCCGAAATGCGGGAGGCGGTGAAAGGTGCCGGCGTGAATTTTTTTGTGCTTACGAATGCACCACCGGATGTGCTTCTAATAATCCTTAAAGATTTACAATCATCGTTAATAGAGCAGGGGGCCCACTGAATTTTTATTGGGGATACACAGCAAAAAGAGAAACCAGTTCGCCGCATTCCTTCCGGTGAGCGCCGTAAGATAAAAAGGAATTGAGGACAGGTACAGGAGGTGACGGGAAATTTTTCAAAATGAGAAAGCACTTTAAAAATTTGGTGTTTCAAAGCGGCAGAGGATCCTGTCGATTCGTTCCGCCGGGCATGATCCAATAAATAATATTTTTACCAAAAAGGAGATAAATATCATGTGTTGCTTTTTTACCGCTTTAATATTCTTTGGCCCCCGTTTGGCTTTCCTGGTGTACTGGCTGATACTTCCGGCAAAGGTCACCACAGCCCTCGAAGCATTTAACTTTCCCTGGCTGGTGGGTATCCTCGGCCTGGTTTTCCTGCCCTGGACGATGCTGATGTACGCGATCGTCTTCCCGTTGAATGGGTTCGACTGGATCTGGGTAGGGTTGGGCGTCGCCGCAGACATCGTGAGTTATACCGGCGGTTACCACAACCGCAAGCAGGTACCCGGTTATCCGGAAACAGCCCCGTAATTGCCGGGATATAAAGAACCAGCAAAACCAATTTATAAAGAAGGAGTAAAAATATGACCTACGGCCCAATCGATTTTATCGCGCTTGAACTGGGGACTGAACAGCTCAAAGGTGAGGCGATGGCAGCTCTGCTCGAACTGGTAGATAAGAAAATCATCCGCCTGGTTGATCTTGTAGTTGTTGTGAAAGATGAAGACGGCAATTTTGAGGCGCTCGAGATGCAGGAACTGGCCCCTGACCTTATCGCGGTCCTGGATCCGCTTGATGTTGAGGTAACCGGCATGGTGCAGATGGAAGACATCGAGATGATTGCCGGTGCCCTTGAAAATAACAAGACCGCCGCCATCCTGCTGGTAGAAAACCTGTGGGCGATCAAATTCGCCGAAGCAGTTACCCGGGCAAGCGGCCGGCTGATTATGTATGACCGCATTCCCTTTGAAGTTGTGAATGAAATGGTTGAGCTGTTCGCTCAGGCTGAGGAATAGAATCAGAAGAAATTGAATAATTCAAAAACAAGGAGGCTCTTATGCCAATGATGAGACGAAGGATGCGGAGGAGGAGAGTTGCGCGTGCTGCAGTGGGCACGGCGGTCGTCGTCGGCACTGCCGGCGCAGTTCGCCACCACCAGAATAAACGTTATGCCGAACAGGATGCAGCCTCACAGGCAGAGTACCAGGACGCGTATGACCAGGGCGCCGCTGACGCCCAGGACCAGCAGGATTATGCCCCGCAGTCCGCACCCCAGGAGGACCTGACCGCCAGGCTCCAGGATCTCGCCCAGCTGCATGATTCCGGCGGGCTTAGCGATGAGGAGTTTGCTGCTGCAAAAGCCAAACTTCTTGGAACTTGATTGTTAGCTGCTTGCAGTCCCATAAAGTCTATTGACGGGGGGAGCACCCGACCCGGCACTCCGAACCGAAGTGCTTCCCCTTGTTTTATCCTGCACTTGTCATAAAAAAAAATGATAAGCCAAAAAGGCGGATATTATGACCATTATTGAATTATTTCAAGCCGTAGCCGCGGTATCGGGTCTGCTGTTTGTAATCAGCAGCATGCTGGCGATGGGATTGAGCCTGACCGTAAACCAGATCATCCAGCCTTTAAAAAACGCACGCCTGGTCGTCCTGGCATTGGTGGCGAACTTTGTGCTGGTGCCGCTGTTGGCTTACGCCATTACGCTGGTGATCCCCCTGGAAGATGATCTCGCGACCGGCTTGATCGTGCTGGCTGCTGCTGCGGGCGCGCCTTTTTTGCCAAAACTGGTCCAGATTGCCGAAGGCAATACCGCCCTGGCGGTTGGGATGATGGCCCTGCTGATGGTGGTGACGATTTTCTACCTGCCGCTCGTCCTGCCCTACCTGCTGCCGGGTGTCGAGGTGGACCCGTGGGCGATAGCCCAGTCATTGATCATGTCGATGTTAATCCCGTTAGCTATCGGTTTGCTGATCAAGGCATACGCCTCCGATACTGCTGACCGCTGGCAGCCGGTGATGAATAAAATCTCCAACCTGGCAATCCTGCTCTTGATGGTGTTTGGCCTGGGGCTGAACCTTTCGAATATCCTGGGCTTGCTCGGTACTGGCGGCATTCTTGCGCTGGTTTTATTCGTCATCGGTTCACTGGCAATCGGGCTTGTTTTGGGCGGTCGAAACCCGGCTGTCCGCAGCGTGATGGGTCTGGGAACTGCCCAGCGCAACGTATCGGCTGCGATCGTTGTAACCGCAGCCAACTTTACCACCGGCGACACGATGGCTTTTATCCTGGTTGCATCGATCGTGCTGCTGCTGGTTTTGATGCCAACAGCTAAAAGGCTGGGTTCACGCAGCCAGACCGCCCCCGCTGATGCCGCATGACCGGTTGATCCGGGTAATTGGATATGGCAGGCTGCTGGCTGTTATGACCCTCATGGAAAGAGCAGGTTTCACCAGTTGACCCGGGCATTACAGTTCTTGAACTAGAAAAAAATCGATTGCAATAAAATGATTAGAAAGGAGAAAAAATGGACCCAGAAGATAAAGATGTAAACCATGTGATGAAAGCGGACGAAATCGAAGCATTGTTCGTCCAGACCGCCCACGGTATGAGCTACGAGGACGGCAGGCTCACTCTCGAGTCCACCGCGCCCACGACTCTGTTCTTCTCAGACCGGCCTGACCGGGTCACCGGTCATATATCCACGGAAGAATTTGTAGACAGCTGGGATAAAGGTCCCGACAGCTTCGAATCGAACCCGCCCAACGCGGTCCTGTCCATCTTTCACCCGGATATGGTCAGCGACGTCGTGGTCGAATTATTGAACCCGGAGCTTTCCGGGCACGAAATGAGCTATGAAGTCGTGATCCTGGACGGCGAGATGCCCGCCAGTGGAGGTCCCAGCGCGCTGTTCATCGATGTGATCGGGCGCCCAGCCACCCCGGTATCCGCAGCTGGGATGCACCGCCGCACCCGCCGGAGGACCCGCCGCCGTTAAAAGGTAAAAACCGGACACTCTGTGTTGAGTACTTGTCTTGATCCGAAACGAGTAAGTAAAAAAGGAGCAAAAATGAGTAAGGAAAAGAATATCGTAATACTTGCCGCTTACCCGAATATCGATGCGGCAAAGAATAACTTCGACCAGCTTGTACAACTGGTGAAGGACAAAAAGGTTGAAACCGACGGCATGATTCTGGTCCAGAAAGACCAGGATGGCAAATTAAGCGTCAGCGAGACCGGCGACCACCTGGGACGGAAAGGCATGGGCTGGGGCGCCGGGGTCGGCCTGCTGGTAGGCCTGGCTGCGCCGCCGCTTCTGGCATCGGTCGCCGTGGGCACCGCAGGAGGCGCTCTGGTCGGCAAATTCGCCAAGCAGAAAGTTATAAAAGGCATGGAAGAAGGTCTCGGCGAAAAGCTCAAGCCGGGTACGGCCATAGTACTGGCACTCGTGCCGGAAGAGGACCGCCTGGAAGCCGAGATGGCCCTGCCGGACTCGCCGGCTAAGTCGGTCGCAACGATCGATAAGAAGGGCAAGGAAGGCCTGCAGGAAGCCCTGGCTGAAGCCGGCGGCAAGTTCAGCCCCGACCGAACCGTGCTACCGATCCCCGATAAACCTTTTGGAGGCGTTGCAGGTCGAACACTTGATGAATCTGTCGCTGACTGGTTTATGATCCCTCATGTACCGGCTCCCGAAGGCGCACCGAATGTGCTGCTGGTATTAATCGACGACGCCGGGTTCGGAGGACCGGATACCTTCGGCGGTGTGATTAGCACCCCAAGTTTCACACGTGTGAAGGAGATGGGACTGACTTACAATGCCTTCCACGTGATCGCATTATGCTCGCCAACTCGGGCTGCCCTGCTGACCGGGAGAAACCAGCACCGTGTGGGTATGGGTTCAATAGCGGAGTATCCCGGACCGTTCCCTGGCTATACAGCCGCCCGGCCGCGCAGCTGCGCAGCCCTGCCGCGCATCTTGCAGGAGAACGGCTATGTCACAGGCGGCTTTGGCAAGTGGCACATGACCCCCGATAACGTCCAGGGGGCTGCAGGGCCCTTTAACAACTGGCCGCTGTCGTGGGGTTTCGACCACTACTGGGGTTTCCTGAGCGGCGCCGCCGGCCAGTACGACCCGATCATCACCCAGGATAATTCAACCCTCGGTGTGCCGGAAGGCAAGGACGGCGAGCCGTACTACTTCCCGGACGACCTGACCGACAAATCAATCGAATGGCTGCATGATGTGCGGGCCCAGGATGTCCACAAACCCTGGTTCCTGTACTATTCAACCGGCTGCTCGCACGCCCCGCACCACGTCGCCAAGGAATGGGCTGACAAGTACAAGGGAAAATTTGACCAAGGTTGGGACGTTTACAGGCAGGAGACATTCGAGCGCCAGAAGAAACTGGGGATCATCCCGCCGGAGACCGAACTGACCGAACGCCCGGATGCATTCCCAGCCTGGGACTCGCTATCTGATACAGAGAAGATACTCTACGCCCGCCAGATGGAAGTTTTCGCTGGATACTCGGAGAACGCTGACTGGAACGTCGGGCGCCTGCTCGACGCAATCGAGGAGATGGGCGACCTGGACAATACCCTGGTGATCTTCATCTGGGGTGACAACGGCGCCAGCATGGAGGGCACAACCACTGGCTCTTTCAACGAGATGACCATGTTGAATGGCGTCGTGCTCGATCCGGAAGTGCAAACAAAGTTAATCGAGCAGTACGGGGGCCTGGAAGGCTGGGGTGACGAGCACTCCGCCCCGCACTTCGCCGCATCCTGGGCGCATGCCAATAACACCCCCTTCCAGTACGGCAAGCAGATGGCAAGCCACCTGGGGGGGACGCGCGACCCGATGGTTGTGGCATGGCCTAACCGGATCAAACCAGATCCCAACATGCGTAGCCAGTTCACACATGTAATTGATATCGGACCTACAATCCTTGAGCTGGCTGGAATCCCTGAACCAAAAGTGGTGGACGGTATAGAGCAGGAACCGATGGACGGAACGAGCTTCGCCTACACGTTCGATGATCCCGATGCCAAAGAGCGCCACACCGTGCAGTACTTCGAGGTGTTGGGCGCCCGCGGCATCTACAAGGACGGCTGGTGGGCGGGCACCCGGTTGGATAAGCTGCCTTGGGATATGTCGCCGGAAACCATGAAGCGCTTTGCCCCCGGTGTCTATGACCCGGATAAAGACGTTTGGGAACTCTACAACCTTAAAGAAGACTTTTCTCAAGCTCATAACTTGGCGGGGGAAGAACCGGAAAAACTCAAAGAACTGGTCGGTACCTGGTGGCAGGAGGCAGAACGCAACCGGGTGCTGCCGCTGTTAGCGGGCTTCTCAATCTTTTTCGGCATCCTGCCGCCGCTGCCGACAATCACCCGCTACACCTTCATGGGTGATGTGCAGAACATCCAGCGCGGCATGGTCCCACGCATTATGGGACGTTCCTATGCGATTGAGGCTGAGTTGAGCATTCCTGCAGGAGGCGCAGAAGGCGTCATCGCCGCCAACGCAGACTTTATGGGTGGTTTTTCGCTTTGGGTAAACGAGGATGGAAAACTGTGCCACACATATTCCTTCCTTGGTGTGGAAAATTATCGGCAGGTCTCTGATGAACCGCTTCCAACCGGAGATATAACGGTGAAAATGCTGTTCGAGGCTGATGAACCTAAGCCTCGTACTGCTGGAACGGTAACTCTGTGGGCTAATGACGTACAGATTGGTGAAGGGCACATAGACCAGACTGTGCCCGTGGCATTCTCGTCCTATGCCGGCATGGATATCGGTCGCGATAACGGTGGTGTAGTCGATCTCAATTATGAGGAGAAAGCACCGTATACCTTCACAGGCATAGTGAAGAAGGTTGTCTTTGATCTTAAACCATCCCACCCCGAAGCGGAGATGGATTTGCACGAGCACACGGTCATACACGCAGTGGCAGCAGGGGTTGCTGCTTAGCCGTGCAATGCGGGTGAGTTTTGAAATCAGGGCTTTGGTTGGGTGTGGGTTCCCAACCAAAGCCGCTCTAACTCAAAGGAGGCCTTTAGCGAATATACTGAATTGCGAAAAATTCCGAATTTGGGGTCATATTCAACCCAGTAATATATGTGACCCGATCAATTATCCATTATTTTCCTTCGAGTATAAAGGCAGCGTTAGAGTCAGGAGAATCGCTTATCAACAGAACCTTAAATTCAAACCGACCAGGATGTTTACCTTGAAGAAGAGATGGTGTCCGGATGGGCATTGTTCGCCGCAGGCGGTTTTTTGGTGATGGCTTTCACCGCCGAAACAGCCGCGGATGAAATCCTGAAAGCGATGAAAGAAGCCCAGAAAAAGAAGGAGTTTTACTTTGAAGAGGCGGCTGTCATCAAGCAGGACCCAGCCGGAAAAATGGTGTACCACGAAACAGGCGATATGCGCACCGGAAAAGGGGCAGGAGCCCTGATCGGGGGTATTCTAGGCATACTTGGCGGACCAGCCTGCGTGGCGCTTGGCGCCGCAGCTGCCCACGGGGACGCAGGCTTCCGGGACAAATCCCTGGAGTCGGTTGGATCGGCATTAAAACCCGGCACCTCCGCCCTGGCTGTTATCACCAGCAGCGCTTTTCTAAAAGCCGTCCAGGAGCAGGTCAGCGAGGTGGAGATGCTGGAGAGTGTGAAAAGCCTGTCGGAGGAAATATCCCGGAACCTGGAGGAAGGTAAGAGCATGGCGCTGGGTATTCTGCTTAGCGAGGACGGCCTGGCAGTCAAGGAAGTTGCTGTCAGCGAAGATTCCACCGAGGGATTCGGTATGGTTGTTACCGATGAAGCGGTCATTGCTGGGGCTGCGCTGGTGACCGACGAAGGAATGGCATACGAGGCCGGCGTTGAAACCGCAGAGGGTATGGCTGTTGAATCGGGTGTGATCACTGGAGATGAAGCGGTCATTGTGGATGCGGTCGAGACAGAAGATGCGCCGGAAGCTGAGGGGCCAGACGATCCCCCACCAGATGAAACATAGACATGCCTGTATACTGCCTGGGCGTTTCGCGCAGCCGCTGCCGTGCACGAACTGATTCTCAACGTGGATGAGCTGGTCCTTTCAAAATGCCTGCACCCAGGGTATCAGCCCTTTATTACCCGTCTTTAGCTGGGTTTGTATGGGTTCGCGGACTGTGATAAGGCAAGTGGAAACAATCAGTAGCACCACAATAACAAGTATGGTGTTAATTAAATTATTAAAATCCCAGTGGAGTTGAAAGGAGAAATATCATGAGTTTCTTGCAATCATTAAAGCCAGATCCAAAGAATATTCGCTCAGATGCAATTTCCGGTTTTTCCACCGGTCTGTTCAGCATTCCTGAGGGAATGGCTTACGCCCAACTGGCAGGGGTAAACCCGGTTTACGGGATGTATTCGGGCATAGTGGCAACTATCGTTGCATCTATGACGACCGGCACAGTTTTAATGATCAGCACATTAACCAGCGCCATTGCACTTTCAACCGCCAGCGTCATGCAGACGGCTGGCATCACCGATTCCCAATTGCCGGCAGCTCTCTTTACGATCACCTTCCTGGTAGCGGTAACCATGTTGATCCTGGGCCTTTTCCGATTGGGCAGCCTGGTAAATTTTGTTTCCAATGCAGTCATGACAGGCTTCGTGGCGGCAGCCTCACTGCTGATCATCATCGGCGAACTGGGTGATCTGACCGGGTACGATCCTTCAGGAGCCAATAAAATCGCCGAAGTTGCGGACTGGCTCACGAACATCCAGAATTGGGATCTGACCACAACCATGGTGGGCTTCGCAACAATTGTTTTGATGGTCATCCTCAAGAAAATTCCAAAAACTGAAAAATCGGCTGCGATTATCACCCTGATTTTAGGCACAGTTATCGTTAACCTGCTGAGTTTGTCTTCCGTGGCCCTGGTCAGCAGCATTGCCACGATTCCATCAGGCTTGCCAAAGCCGATGGCGCCTGATTTCAGCCTGATACCGCAACTGGCGTTGGGATCTCTTTCTGTGGCATTGGTTGCGCTTGTGCAGGGAGCGGGCATCAGTACAGCCGTTCCCAACCCGGATGGCAGTCGTTCGAGCCAGAGCCGCGATTTCCTCGGCGAAGGGCTGGGGAATTTATTCGGCAGTTTCTTCCAATCCATGGGTACGGGCGGCTCGCTGTCGCGCACGGGCATCAGCCAGAGCGCCGGAGCAAAATCGCGTTGGGGCGGTATATTTGCCGGTCTGTGGTTGGCGGTTATTCTGCTCTTATTCGCCCCCATGGCTGAACTGGTGCCTCTGGCGGTGATTGCCGGCATGCTGGTGGTCATCGGAGTGGAACTGATCCTCGGCCGGGCGCCGGATGCCAGGCTGGTGTGGAGATCGTCCTGGGGTTCTGTCGCCGCCGGGGCATTGACATTTTTATCAGCCCTGTTTATCCCTCTGCAGTGGACGATTTTCCTGGGCGCAGGCTTGTCTCTAATCATTTATATCGCGGCTTCCTCCAGGCGGGCGCGATTGTTCCAATTTGTTAAGAATGAAGATGGCCGTTGGGAAGAGCGGGATGTGCCGGAAAAGTTACCTTCCAACCAGGTCACTATCCTTTCGTTTGAAGGTTTTCGATTTTTTGCTGAAATCCCGGTTTTATCAGAGCTCATGCCGTCCGTTCGCGACGTGGAAGGCGCAACCATCATCCTGCGTTTGAGGGGATTGGATACGGCTAACAGCACCGGCATGAAGTGGTTGGGGAAACTGCTGGAGGATTTGAAGGCTGGTGGAAACCAGTTAATGGTAGCCGGCGTGGAACCTCAAATGATTGAATTTTTCCACAAGACCGGGTTCGACAGGTTGATTGGCGAGGATAACATCTTCCCTGCTCAACCGGGGCTGGGGGCGGCAGTGGAAGCTGCCCTTGAAGAAGCCCAGAAAAGGATCTCGGAAAGGAGTGAATAAACGGAAAATTATAAAATTATTCAGGGCATTTAGGTTTGTTTGGCGAAGTAGACCCATTACCGGCCTCGAAAGCGGCCCTGCCTGCAGCCGAGGTCAGGACTTACTTGATCAAATCTATGTTTAGGAGGATGCAAAATGATTGACGTACAAGAAAAACCAAGAGCATATCTGCGGCTGATGGGCCTGGTTTTCCTCATGGGCATCGCCAGCGCGCTGGTGACCTTTATCTTTATCGCTTTATCCAACCAGGCTATCAGCCTTGTCTGGGAGCAAGGTATCAAAGCCAGCGGGTTGGACCCGCGCCTGTTTACATTTATTGTCTGCAGCCTGGGTGGTCTGGTGGTCGGCTTGCTGGTTAAAGTCTTCGGGGACCACGAGGGCATATTCTTCAAACTGATGCAGGAATTCGGCAAAACCGGGCGGTTTAATTATAAAAACGCGCCCGGCATTTTGCTGACAGCCTTCGTGTCCCTGATGTCCGGCGGCGCCCTGGGGCCTGAAGCCCCGCTGCTGGACGCCTGCGGCGGGATGGGGACTTTGGTTTCGGATAAACTCAAGTTTAACGAGGACGAGACCCGCACGATGGGCTTCGCGGGTGTGAGCGGCATGCTGGCTGCCTTTATCACCGAACCATTCGGCGGTTCGCTGCTGGCGATAGAGTCAGCCCAGAGCGGAGCTTCCGGGAGAAAATCGGTCTATTTCTGGATGCTTTTCCCCAGCCTCCTGGCTTCCGCACCAGCTATGATAGTCTTTTACATGCTTGCTGGCGAATTCTTTGGTCCACTGTTCAGTTATCCCGACTATACCCCTACGATGATAGACCTTATCCGGGCTGTGCCGCTGAGTCTTGTTGGCGCTTTTGCTGGGGTAGGTTTTATGCTGTTGTTGATGAGGCTGCAGGGGGTCATGCAAAGATTCAAAGACAAACTTGTGCTGCGCGGTTTGATCGGCGGTTTGGGAATGGGTTTCATCGGAGCGCTGCTTCCGCTGACCCTTTTTGCGGGTGATGGGCAAATAGACACGCTGGTCACGGGCGCTGCCGCGCTCGGTTTTGCTACGCTGATCCTGCTGGCGGTCGGGAAACTCTTTGCGACCGCCTTGCTGCTGGCAACCGGATGGAAGGGAGGCTACATCTTCCCGATCCTGTTTTCTGCTGTGGCCTTGGGCATGGCTTGCCAGTTGCTGTTTCCCAATGTTCCGCTTGCCGTAAATGTGGCAGCAGTGCTTGCCGGGGCGCTGGTCGGTGCTCTGCGGGCGCCGTTGTTTGCAGCGCTGTTCACCATCATTATGGTGAATGCCAGTATAACGGGTGTTGTTGCTGTCGCAGTTGTGTGCAGCGCCTTTTTGGTCGCTATACTGGCGCTGATACAGGCCAGGAAGCAGGCACCCCAAGCTGCACCTGAAACTGCACCCGAAAGCGGGGAGTGATCGAAGGATTTCCTGAACATCCAAGTCGCCGTTTTAGCGATTTTGAACTGGAGTAAATATAAAAATGGAACAGGATATGAGAAGACCAAGAGCCAGGCTGACAACACCGCGCGCCGCGGCGGTGGCGGGGATTCTGTTCTCCGTTCTTCTCATAATAAGCATCGTTCTAATAAGGCTGTCTATCCCCGACCAGCCCCACGATACAGGCGGTTGGTTAAAGGAGAACGGGAGGGCAGTGACATTGGCGTTAAACCTGGTGCCCTTCGCGGGGATCGCATTTCTGTGGTTCATCGGGGTGGTGCGCGACCGCATCGGGGAGTATGAGGATCGCTTTTTCGCCACGGTCTTCCTGGGAAGCGGGCTCCTATTCCTGGCGATGCTGTTCGCTTCGGCGGCGACGGCAGGCGGTCTCCTGGCTTTCTATCAGACCGTATCCGGAAATCAGATTGTTCCAGACATATACAATTACAGCCGCACTATTTCATTGCACATCGTGAATGTCTATGCCGTCAAGATGGCTGGCGTGTTCATGATCTCAACCTGCACTCTAGCGCATCGCACGGGTATATTCCCGCGCTGGATGGCGTACCTCGGGTTTGTCCTTGCGCTTTTTTTACTGCTCAGCGTCGGATTTTCCTACTGGGCGATTCTGGTGTTTCCACTTTGGGTGCTGCTGATCAGCATCCATATCCTGCTGGCTAATCTCCACATACCAAAGGAATATATCCCGCAGGAATCATGACAATTTGATGGAATGTCACAGTGATTAAGAATCTCATTCGAAATGAGGATTTTATAAATTCAAAAATTTAATTTTACAAAGATATAAACAGTTGATCATCTATAATCATCATAAATTTTAACTAAAAGGAGTAATAAAATGGCTGAAGCATCTCAAATGGAAACCCAGCAGCGCCCCTGGTGGCTGGTCTTGATGGCTGGGATCGTGGCTACAATCGTGGGAGCGGTCCTGCTCTGGGCGCCCGCAAAAACAAGGGTTGAGACTTACCTTTTACTGGTAGCTATCCTGGGGATTTACTGGCTGGTCCAGGGAATTTTCGATCTGATATCCATATTTGTTGACCACTCCATTTGGGGCTGGAAATTGTTCATCGGAATCATCAGCATCATCGCGGGAGGTGCAGTACTTGCCTATCCCATAGCAGCGGCTGTCACCCTTCCGAAAATCTTCGCCCTGGTGCTGGGTTTCTGGGGACTGTTAAACGGAATCGTGCTGCTAATACTGGCTTTCCGCGGCGGCGGGTGGGGCGCCGGGATCCTGGGCGTGCTGGGGATCATCTTCGGCATCGCCCTGATCGCAAATTACACCGTCCCCGGCATGGGATTAGCTACTCTGTGGGTCATCGCTCTGACCGCCTTTTTCGGCGGGATCGTGATGATTATCCAGGCGTTAAGGCAACGCTCTGGATGAGAAAAAGTTGGGGTTGTCTAAAATGGTTGTCACCCTGAGTCTCGCGCTGTATGCCGAAGGCAAACGAAGGGTCTCTTAGACTAAATCGGAGATTCTTCACTCCGTTTCCCTGCCGGAAATCTTCGATCAGAATGACATTTACCTTGTTTTTGGGACAGCCCCATCTCATTTTATACAACGGATAGGTTAAAATATTTTCGCGGCGGAACTCACTGGAGTCAAATTCCATTCTACGGGTAGGAGACGAATATGAATGAGAATCAAAGCGCAAGCCTTCAAAAATATGTACCCATTCTGGGCTGGTTGAGCAGCTATAAAAGCGACTGGCTGCGTTTCGATGTGATCGCGGCGCTGTCTGTATGGGCGCTGCTTGTCCCGCAGGGGATCGCCTATGCCTCCGTGGCCGGCATGCCGCCTGAATACGGTTTATACGCCGCCCTGGGCGCCCTGCTCGGGTATGCGATATTCGGCACAGCCAAACAGGTCATCACCGGCCCAAGCGCCACGGTAGCGGCGGTGTCAGCCAGCGTGGTTGCCCTGCTGGCATCTTCAGGTTCGGACGAGTGGATTTCTTATACCGCTGCCCTGGCGATTTCAGCCGGTCTGATTTATATCCTGCTCGGGCTGCTCAGAATGGGCTGGATATCAAACTTCCTTTCCCGGGCGGTCCTGGAAGGTTTTGTGTTCGGGTTTGGGTTTGGACTTATTATTGAACAATCATACAAGATTTTAGGCGTTGAAAAGGTTGAGGGGAGCTATTTCCAGGTGCTGGTCGGCACGCTCCAGGAACTGCCGGAGACCAGCATCATGACCCTGGCGGTAGGCGGCACAGCCCTTATTGCCCTGCTGCTTATGCGGCGTTACCTTCCAAAATTGCCGAGGGCTTTGGTTGTGGTTATCCTGGCGATTGCTGCCTCTTCCCTGCTTGATCTGGAAAGTTATGGGGTGTCAATTGTTGGAGAGGTGCCTACAGGTTTGCCTGATGTCGCTTTGCCAAAAACCGAGATCGACACTCTGGTGACATTGATTCTCGGCGGCTTGGCGGTCATTTTCGTCGGCTTCAGCGAATCGCTGGCGGCAGCCAGGGAATCAGCTTCCAGGCATAATTATGAGATCGATACCAGCCAGGAGATGACCGCCCAGGGCGCAGCCAACGGCCTTTCGGGGTTGTTTGGGGCTTTCCCGGTTGCCGGCAGCCTCTCGAAGACGACAGTTGCGGACCTTGCCGGGCAGAAATCCCAGGTCGCTTCCCTGGTCTGCGCTTTTCTGATCCTGCTGACCATGCTCTTCCTGGCGGGACTGTTCACCACGTTACCCAACGCGGTGCTTGGTGCAGTGGTTATCGACGCAGCCATCGGTTTGATCAAATTCCAGGAATTCCGCCGCTACCAGTTAAACCGGCGCGATTTTGCCGCCTTCCTGGCGGCTGCGGTCGGCCTGTTTTTTATCGGCATCCTGGCTGGTGTGATCATCGGCGTGGTGTTGTCGCTGCTGCTGCTCATCGCCACAACCTCGCAGTCGCCGGTGCGCCGGATGGGGTACGACCGGGCGGAGGATGCTTATGTGGACGCCGACAAGTATCCGCAGGCTGAAATTATCCCGGGAGTAGTAATCGCTGAGATCCGCGGCCCGCTGTTTTTCGCGGATGCCAGCAATTTCCGAACAGCTGTGCTGGCTCTGGTGAGGAAATACAAGCCGCATACGGTGGTGGTCGACCTGGATGCCGCCACGATGATAGATATGGACGGAATTGAGATACTGGTGAAGATCTTTGAAGAGCTTGAAAGGCAGGATATTAAGCTCCTGCTGGCGCGTATGGACCCGGGATATATTGTACTCTTCGAGAAAATGGGCGCCCTGGATGTGATCGGAAAAGAGAAATTCTTCGAAACCGTGCGCGCGGCTGTTGAAGCTGCCCGTCAATCTGAAAATTCTGGAAGGGATGAGTGAAGACCTGCCCTGATTACACTCCTGCCAGGTATCTGAACGAAAATAAAGCGCATCCGGGATTGACTGGGTTATATAAGTGGAGATTCCTGCCAGGGACAGTTGGTTCCCCCTTTAACAGTTCAGACCAGGGAGGATTTATCCCAACCAAATCTATGGAGGACCACAATGAATGATTTACAAGGACGCGCCGTTATCTACCTGGTCGCGGCTGCAAGTATTTTTATTATCCTGGGCGGTATCCGCGCCTCAGCCGATATTCTCAACCCGATCCTGCTGGCTGCGGTAATCACCATCACAGTCCTGCCGATCCCGGGCCGGTTGAAAGCGCGCGGGATGCCCGGCTGGCTTTCTCTTGTCACGACCATCCTGGTCGTTACTCTCGTCTTGGCATTGGTGATCTTTGTGATTTTTGTCTCGGTCACCACGCTGGCAACCGACCTGCCGATTTACCTCGGGGACGACTCACAGGGGACTTCTGGGGACACGACTTCCACAGCGACGGAGGGAGCAGATTCCAGCGTCCAAACCACAGCGGAGTCAGGCTCATCTGAGGCGGAGCCGACGCCGGTACCGGGCGATGCAAGCGCGGGTACGACCGCGGATACGGGCGAGTCCAGTGCCCAGACCAGCTCAAGCGCCTCAGGATTCAGCGAGTTCGCCATGGGGGTTATTGAGGGCGTGCTTGACCTGTTGCTTCAATTCGGGTGGGCTCTGGTGATCTTCTTCTTTATGCTGAGCGCAGCCATTTCTATGCCGGCACCTTCCCGGCTGGGCATGGACCCGGATTTGCCGGCGGTTGGCAGGGTCTCTTCGCTTACTGAAGATGTCCGAAAATACATGTCCATTCTGACAGGGGTTAATTTTCTGGTCGGATTGGGAGACATGGTGTTTCTGTTCATCATCGGGGTGGATTACGCCGTGTTGTGGGGATTGCTGGCATGGTTCATGGGTTATATCCCTTCAATCGGCTTTATGATTGCCCTGATCCCTCCGGTTCTCATGGCGTACGCCCAGTTCGGGATCCAAACTGCCGTGATCGTCCTGGTCGGTTATATTGTGATCAACGGCGGGGTCCAGAACTTAATCCAGCCAAAGATCATGGGACAGGGATTGCGGATCTCACCGGTGGTGGTATTTATCGGGCTGTTTGTGTGGGGGTTCCTGCTGGGCGGGATCGGCGCGATCCTGGCTGTGCCGCTGACGATGCTGGTCCTGATCCTGATGGAGGAATTCCCGGGAACGCGCAACCTGGCGATCCTGATGCGTTACACCGGGGAAGAGAAAAAGGAAGAGCGGCAGGAAGCCGCGAAAAGTTTGCGAGGCACTATCGATAAGATCAATATTTTTTCCCACCAGGATAAACACAGCCAGGATGATGGCAAAACCGGAAACGGGTAGGAGAACGCCTGATCTGCGTCCTGGTGGACTGTGCGGCTGCCCGGATCTGTATTCACCTTGCGGCTCGTGTCAAGAGACGGGCCACCCTGTCCCGGCAGGTACTTCACACGAAATAATAATCGACCAGTTGGAATGTTATGCATAAACGCCAGTTTATCAACCCTCGCACGATTGTGTCGGACATAACCGCGGGCCTGGTTGTTGGAATTGTCAGCATACCAGACTCGATGGCCTCGGGTATTCTGGCAGCCATAAATCCGATTAATGCGGTATATGCCGCGATGCTGTCCATGCCGGTCGGCGCAGTCTTTGCAAGCTCTGTTTTTATCAGCGTTCAGACCACCAGCGCCATGTCAATGATTATCGCTAGTGTGCCCGAGGTCCACCAGGGTGAAGGAAGCCTGGGCTTCCTGCTGGCGCTGTCAATTCTGGCTGGTGTATTCATGCTGGCGCTCGGGCTGCTGAAGTTGGGCTCATTAATCCGCTTTGTACCCAATGCGGTGATGGTCGGCTTTATCAATGCTGTGGCGCTTCTGATCATTCTGGGCCAGCTGGGTGACCTGACCGGCTATTCCAGTGACGCTCCCAATAAAGTCTCACAGACCATAGACATCTTCTTAAACCTGGACAAGGTTGACCTGCCCAGTCTGGCTGTCGGCGCGGCAACCATGTTCATGATCATCACCCTGGAAAGAACGCGCCTGAAAGCCTTCGGTATGGTAGCCGCTATCCTGGCCGGGTCATTGCTCGTGCCTTTATTTGATTGGGACTCGGTCGTCTTGGTCGGTGATATCGCTGAAATCCCAAACAGCCTGCCGCGCATCCAGCTGCCGCCGCTCTCCGCTTTTCCGGCAATGCTCTTACCGGCAATCTCGCTGGCATTTGTCGGGCTTGTCCAGGGCTCAGGGGTCAGTAAAACTTATCTGAATCCAGACGGTACATTCCCCGACACATCGGGAGATTTCGTGGGCCAGGGGGCTGCCAATATTGCTGCCGGCTTATTCCAGGGAATGCCTGTCGGCGGTTCAGTCTCGGGGACTGCCCTGGTGATAAACAGCGGCGCAAAGACGCGCTTCGCAAATATTTTCGCCGGGGGAGTAATTGCCGTTTTAATCCTGCTTTTCGGCAGGGCGATTGGATCCCTGGCTATGCCAGCCCTGGCTGGCCTTCTTATCATTGTAGGTTTCCGGACTCTGAAACCCGACGAGATTGAGATGGTTTGGAAAACCGGGTCAATCCAGAAATTTGTAATGGTCTTGACATTCGTTGCGACTCTGTTTATCCCGCTGCAGTATGCGGTTATGCTTGGAGTGGTGGGCTCGATCTTGCTTTTTGTTATCCAGCAATCGAACGAGATCACGGTCAAGCAGTGGATTTACGGACCTGGTGACCAGGTGATTGAGCACGACGCCCCCCTGACCCTGCCTCAAAATGAAATTATTATTCTGGTGCCGTACGGCAGCCTGTTTTTTGCGACCGCCAGTCTTTTTGAGGAAAAACTACCGGACATCATTCCCGAAACTCGAAACACAGCGGTCATCCTTAACCTGAGGGGGAAACATGATTTGGGGAGCACTTTTCTGAATGTCCTGGAACGCTATGCAGAAGATCTGCGGGAAAACTCGTGCAGGCTGATGCTTGCAGGAACCAACCCGGAGGTGATCCGGCAGCTTGAAAAGACCGGGATCATTAAGGCGGTCGGACGCGAGAATATTTTCCGCCAGACCGAAATTGTGGGGGAATCTACAAACGAGGCGTATGACCTGGCAGAAAAATGGGTCCAGGCAGGGCGCAAACCTCCAGCCGGACCGAGTGAACAGTAAACACGGCTGACCTTCTTAAAGGAGATAATTCCCGCTGGCGCAAGCGGGTCATCCGGCGAGTTTTATTGGTTTAATCGGAGATTGTCGGTCACGTTCTCAGGTGGACTGCCTGTCCTCCGCATCCAGGATGCCCATCACCTCATCCGCATAGCGATTCTGGCGCAGCAGCATCGCCATGATCCGCATCGGGCGGTCGATATGGTTGAAGAAATGCCTGTACCCGGCGCACAGGTAGTTCAATCCGAGTTCTCCGTCCGGGGTATTAATAAACCTGTTGCGCGGGCAGCCGCCGTGGCAGGCGAAACGCACCTCGCACTCCAGGCAGTATTTCGGAAGTCTATCGCGTTTGTCTGTCCCGAATTTGCGCTGGCGGTCGCTTGCGACCAGCTCCAGCATATGGTTCTCTTTAATATTTCCAAGCAGGTAATCCGGCTCCACGAAATGGTCGCAGGAGTACAGGTCGCCGTTGTGCTCCAGCGCCAGCGCGTCCCCACAGGTCTCGCGGTGGATGCACAGCGAAGCGCCCTGGCCCACCCACGAACCCAGGGCTGAATCGAACATCTGGACGAATACTTTACCGACGTCTTTGCGCACCCATTCGTCGAATATCGCCGACATGAACCTGCCCCACTGCTCCGGCTTGACCGAGCGGTCGGTCACCAGGCTGCCCTCCAGTTTGTACAGCGGTCTGCCGGAACTCTTCGCGACCGCCTTTTCGCCTTCTGCCCCTGAAGAAAGCTCAATGGTTAAACTGCGGTCGCCCCAACCCCGGTTGGCGATTGGCAGGGTCTCCGGGGTGGCCCGCTCGACAATCGGGATGAACTGGATAAAATCCGCCCCGAGCTCGTCCCGGAAGAAACGGTAGAGCTCCAGCGGGCGGCCGGCGTTCGCGGCGTGCACAGTGCACAGGATGTTGAAATCAACCTGGTGTTTCTGCAGCAGGCGGGCGGCGCTCATTACCCTGTCGAAAGTGCCCTCGCCGCTTTTGTCCAGGCGGTATGCGTCGTGCATTTCGCGATTACCATCTATCGATAATCCAACCAGGAAATTGTTCTCCTTGAAAAATTCGCACCAGCCATCATTCAGCTTGGTGCCGTTGGTCTGGATGGTGTGCTCGATCCCGATCCCTTTGCGGTTGTGCTTTTCCACCAGTTCCATGCAGCGCTGGAAAAACTCCAGACCCATCAGGGTCGGCTCGCCGCCCTGCCAGGCCAGAGTTACCTGGGGCGCAGTGGAAGCATGTGATTCGATGATCTGCTGAATATACGCCTCCAGAACATCATCTTTCATGCGGAATGGGCTGCCGGGGTAGAGCGCTTCCTTGGAAAGGAAGAAGCAGTACTCGCAGTCCAGGTTGCAGATCGCGCCGGTCGGCTTTGCAAGCACATGGAAGTACGGCGGGGCGCTGGGCGGGCGGTCTTTCGGCATGGCCGGTTGAATTTCGGATGTTTTCACAGGTATCTTCGATTACTTCTTCCCGGCATTCAGTTCTTCCCAGTGTTTGCGGATCACAACAACCATGCCGTAGATGGTCCAGGCAAAAATGACTGTCAGGACCAGGGCGGCGATTGCGGTTATCGTCGGGAAAGCGGCCTTCCATTCAGCGGATCGCGTTTGCAGGGTTTCCAGGTCGCTGTCCAGATCGGAAAGGTCCTGGCTGGCCTGTTCCAGCCGCTGGTTAACCTGCCCGGCAACCGCGGACACTTCAGCCACTTTTGAAGCCGCGCCCTGCCTGAATTCCTGGATGTCTGCAACCAGGCTTTCAATGCGGGCCTGGATTTCCTGAATATCGCCAGCAAGTGTTTGAACCTTATTTTCGTCCACTTCAGGCAGGTTGATAAATGGGATTTCATTCACCGTTCTATAAAGATTTAGCGCCGATTCAACCGTTGAAAGCAGTTGGCCAACGGTTTCGGTAATATTCTCTGCTGTCTCAACGATATTCTGCTCTTTTTCCTCCGGCAGCAAAGTCATGACCAGCCCTTTATCCGAAATATCCTGGGAGATGGTATCAAAGGCTGATTCTACTTCGCTAACAAACCCCTGGATTTCGGCGATCCCTTCATCCAGCCGCTGGGCGCCATTCCGGCCGGCGGCGCTTAACTCATAAACGCCATCCATCAAGGCGTTATTCGCCTGGATGGCTTTGTTCCGTCCCACCCAGATGCCGGCGGTTCCTGCAATGACCAGCAGCAGGACAAGCACGCTCATAATGATTGCTGTAATCGCCCAAACCCGCCGTCCGGTGCTGATTGGTTCTACCTGTTCCATGTTATTTTTTCCTGTTTATTTATAGGTTTTGATTTTGGGGTAAACGTATCTCTATTTTAACATTAAAGAGATCCTGAAACTGCCTCGATGCGGCATGGATGTTGCAGCCCTATTGTTTACCTGGGCTGGCGTTTTTCCCACCAGGAGTGATCCTTATTTAAACTAGCCGGAAGGCAAATACTTATGGCAGTCAGAGTTGAAACCGATATCAATGCCCCCAATACCGGGGCCGCTTCCAGACCGGGGCTGTTCCAGATTCCGCGCTGGGTCCTAGGTCTGCTCCTGGTTTTTGTCTTTCTGCTGGGTTTGCTGGTTTTGCATGGTCCCGACCTGCTGGTCAGCTATGCCAATCATTTTGACGGCGGCACCTGGCTTGTCCCCCGTCCGGGATTCGCTGTGCCGATCCTGAACGCGGAGCTGAAACTGCGCCGCTATGTGGATGGTCTTGAACCAACCCTGGAGGGTGCTGCCTGGAGGTTAAAAAGACCGCAGTTCCTGAAGCCTGCCCTCAAGAACGCGGCTGGCGCTCTGCCCGGGTTTGATCTCCTGCAGAAGGCAGCCAGCCGGCAGGTCTGGGTTGTCTTAAAACCGGTCCCCCTGACCCTTTTCCTGGATGACCTCCAGGAGATTATCCCGCAGACCGACCGCATCCAGGCCGCGATCGACCTGGAGGTGTGGCAGTTTCTCAACCCCGATATCACCTCCGAACTGCTGACCGCCGGGTTGTGGCTCTGGCCGGATTCGCCCGAACTGCACGATGCGCTCGGGCAGTATTACCTGAAGCGGGATCTCCCTGCCCTTGCTGAAGCCCAGTTTGGTCATGCGGTGGGTGGGGACGGCGAACTTGCCCTGGCGCGCAATAACCTGGGGGTCGCTTTGATCTCACAGGGCAGCTTTCCGGAGGCGGTCCACCACCTGCAAATCGCCGCCGAGTTGGACCCGGGCAGCCCGCTGGTGTTTTTTAACCTGGGGGACGTTTACCTGAAAAACGGTGAACTGGAGCAGGCCGCCGGCGCCTTCCGGCGCGCCCTGGATCTCGACCCGGAACTGGCAGGCGCCTGGACGCTGCATGGAATCGCCAGTTTATATCTTGAGGATTTTGAAGGCGCCCAGGCTTCCCTTCTCAAAGCGCTGGAAAAAAATGAGCGCGACCACTCCGCCCTCCTGGGATTGGGGCTGGTTGCGATGAACCAGGGACGTTATGAAGATGCATTTGTCTATCTGGAGGCGGCAAGTAAAGCCCTACCTGCGGATGCGGTTACACGCCTCTACTTCGGGCAGGTACTGCAGAAACTGGATAAACCGCGGGATGCGATCATCGAATTTGAACGCGCACTGCTGTTGAGCGATGATCCTGTCCTGACCGGCATGTCGTATGCCCATCTGGAAAACTTGCGCCGCGTTTTATCCGCAGGTAACCAATCAACCGGAGGTGAGACGGAATAAAGTAAATTTACCCGTGATGGACTTCTCTGCACAGGGGAATTGCCGGATTAAACCCTGCGGAGAACCCTGCATCCAACCGGTTTTTCGGATGGAAGAGGGAAAATTGTGGGTGACACCAGGCTGGCTGGCTCTCACCCGGAGAATCATCTGTAAGAGCGGGCTGTTGCTCGCCGCGTTTCACCCTTTGAAGGCAGAGTTATACCAGCCTGCTGGGGAATGAAGCGCATAAAATTTACCGCAGGTCGATTGGTCCAATTTACCTGCACTGGAGGAATACCAGATGAAAAAAACTCGCATAGCCGTAATCTTTCTGGTCATTGCCCTGGCACTGATGATCCCCGTAGGCGTGTTCGCTTCGTATGATGTTTATTACTGCAGCTGGAACGCCAGCGGCGGGGGCGATGGAACCTGGAGTCACCCCTGGCTTTGTTCGAACGCAACCGAGTTCGACGCCGTAGTTGATGAAATCTGCGACGATGGCGACGGGATTCTGTACGAGATAGTTCCAAGCGGTTACTACAGGCATGTGATCCTGTGGGACGATGGCACATGTGATGTCGAGTCATCCGTCTTTTATTACGGCTACCCGCCGCACACCGGCTTAACGTTACCTCCACCGCTGATGATAAGCGGAGCGCTGGTCATCGGATTGTCCCTTTTTGCGGTCGGGCTGGTGGTATACCGCAGACGGTTAGCCAACTGAGATTAACGGGCTGATTGTAGCCCGCGCGCAAGTGCGGGCACAATCAGCGAATCTTTATCCCGGTAAAAAAAATTGAATAGAAATTATCTACGTTCATGTATCAGCCTGGGGCTGATGCTGATGGGATCCCTGTTTGTGCTGGGCGCCGTGATGTACGGCACGAGTTACGCGGTTTCCTCGTATGTTATCGTCGAACCGGAGTACCTGCAGTCAAACGTGACACCCACAATCGGCTATTATGCCCGCGAATCGCAGCCAACCCCGTTTCCGCAGAAACCTTCCGGGGAGCATCCGGAAATCGCGCTGGATGTATCTCCAACACTGGAGGTCACGGCGCAGGATAGCTCAAAAAACATTATCCTGCTGCCGGTGGTCGGGGGGCAGGGAAATTCAGACCAGGCTGGAGAGGCCGCTTCAGAGCCGTCTGTTGAGGTGGACGAGATGATCCGGAACCAGGAGTCAGACATCCTGCCTTCCGATGCGGATATCTCGCTGCTGATACCAACAACCACTCCCACACCGGTCCCAACCCAGTCTGTCCCGGAACAAGAGGACAGCGGCGGCCCCAATCCAGAAGAGCAGGAGCTGGAAAGCCCTGCTGAGACGCCAGCGGGCACCCAGCCTGAGGAAGTCACCCCAACCCCGCAGCCGGTCAAATCCGAACCATCCCAGCCAGTCGTGCGCCTCAAAATCCCCAGGATTGAAGTTGAGCGGGCAGTGGTGGAGATCGGAGCCCATCCCGAGAAGGGCTGGGATACCGATTCGCTTTTTGCCACTAAAAACCGCCCCGATCTGGTCGGGCACCTTCAAGGCTCCGCTCTGCCGGGAGAAGGCAGCAATATCGTGCTGGCGGGGCACAATTATGACTGGGGGATCTTCCAGTGGAACGGCGTCTTTATTAATTTGAAGCAATTGCAGCCGGGCGACAAAATCCTCGTTTTTACCCAGGGCGGAGAAAAATACACCTATTCTGTCCAACAGGTGAAAGAAATTCCTTTTAGAAGCGGCAGTGAAGAAGAGCTTTTTAAGCACGCAAAACACATGGGTCCGACTGAATCCGAGCGCCTTACCCTGATTACCTGCAGCGGGGCGAATTTATTGAACTGGAATAAGCGCGTTTACGTGATCGCCTACCCGGAGTAGGAGCGGGTCCCACCAAAAACGCCGGGGATTCCCCCGGCGGACTTGAAATCCTATTTTATGAATCGTCATTCCGACTGAGGCAGGCGTTTATACCTGTTGGACGGAGCAATCCCTGAGGACTTTGTTTGTTGAGAGACCTGGGCGGCGAGCGGTGAAAGTGATAGAGAGGGGATGTTGCCTTATTTCCGGATGTGTTTATGTTTCCACAATGCCTCAGAGGAACCTCTCGATTTTGAACCGCAAAGAACGCGGTTTGCTGCGCGACTCGAGATGACATCAGCTGAGTTGTCATTCCGACTGAAACAGGCGTATTTTGTCTGCCGAATGGAGGAATCTCCGGGAGGTTCTTTTTTAAGTTATTATTATTCCGGAAGTGAAAATCAATGTGGGCAGGATAATTTTTTTACTACCAATATTTCTAGGAAGATGTATCTTCTAAATTTTTTTATCCAACGGAAAAAACATGAAAGTTCATAACCACTCAGATTTTGAGGAATCCCTCGACCCCGTAGACTGGGCAGCGATGCAGTCGCTCGGCCACCGCATGGTGGATGACATGCTTGAATATACCCGCACTGTGGGCGAACGGCCTGCCTGGCAGCACGCCCCGGACCAGATCAGAGCCCGCTTCGAACAGCCCCTGCCGCTCGAACCGCAGCCGCCGGAGGACATCTACCGCGAGTTCCTTGAATATGTCCTTCCCTATCCGGTCGGCAACAACCACCCGCGCTTCTGGGGCTGGGTTTTCGGGACGGGCACGGTACTGGGCGCCTATGCTGAGTTCCTGGCCGCCGGGATGAACACCAATTCAGGCGATTTCGACCACCACAGCGGGCTATTTGTGGAGCATCAGGTCATGGACTGGTTGAAGGAACTGATGGGTTTTCCCCCGTCGTCCAGCGGCACCCTCACCAGCGGTTGTTCGGCTGCCAACCTGATCGGGCTGGCAGTCGCCCGAAACTCCAGAGCCACTTATGACCTGCGCCGGGAGGGCGTCCAACAGTCAGCCGAAACGATGGTGCTGTATGCCTCCGATGAAATCCACAGCTCGGTCCAGAAGGCGGTTGAAATTCTGGGATTGGGGAGCGATGCTCTCCGCCGCATCCCCTGCGATGACCACTTCCGGATCGACCTGGAACTGCTCCAGGAGAGCATTGAGGGCGACCGCCTGGAGGGGTACCTGCCTTTCTGTGTGGTCGGGGCAGCCGGGACGGTCAACACCGGGGCGGTTGATGACCTGGATGGGCTGGCTGATATATGCGCATCCGAAGATTTATGGCTGCATATTGACGGGGCATTTGGCGCCTGGGCAAGGATCGCCCCGGGAGAGAGCCAGGCTCTCAAGGGTATCGAGCGGGCTGATTCGCTGGCTTTCGACCTGCATAAATGGATGTACATGCCGTATGAGATCGGCTGTGTGCTTATCCAGCATGAAAAACAGCACCGGGAGACATTTTCCCTGGAGCCGGCATACCTGGAGAAAAAGGGAGACGGGCGTGGGCTCAGCAGCGGGGTCTATCCTTGGTTCACGGATTACGATTTCCAACTCTCGCGCGCCTTCCGATCGCTGAAAGCCTGGATGTCGTTCAAAGAGCACGGCATCCGTAAATACGGGCGTTTGATCCAGCAGAATATCGACCAGGCCCGCTACCTTGGAGAGCTTGTTGAAGCGGAACCGCAGTTGGAACTGGCTGCTCCGGTTACCCTGAATGTCGTTTGTTTCCGTTTTATAGAACCAGGCGTTGGGGATACAGCCCTGAACGAGATGAACAGAGAAATTTTATTAGAACTGCAGGAAAGCGGCATTGCGGTGCCTTCCGGCACGATAATTAATGGCAAATATTACCTACGGGTCGGCCATACCAACCACCGCACACGGCGGGAAGACTTTGATATCCTGGTGGAAGCGGTGTTGAAAATCGGCCGTAATTTGAGCAAGTAAACAACCTCTTCGGTCTCAGTCTCGCCATTTTTGGTTTACCCGGTCTCAAACCCGGTAAATATTAAACGGTTTTTACCATCACCCATAGCTTGATGGTGCTGATGGGAATACCCAAGCACAGCTTTTTTTTCCAAGCTGATCTTGTAATGCATGAATAGGTCTAAAGAATTTGTAGATCCCGTTAATAGTAAGGCTCTGGGAGAAGATCTACCTGAAAATTGATAGTAAAGCAGGTGGGCATCAATGTTATTCTTTGATTATTATTGTTTGAGTGTGTGGTAAACTAAATCAATAATTGATTGTCGGTGGGACACGCTGCTTTTATCGCCAGTTACATTATCGTTTTGGATAACTTGAACGGATATGCTTTTTGCCACCGGGTTTTCTGAGCAGCGTGATGGTAAATTGACAAACGGCTCCAGTGACTCCGGTTGAGAACGACCTTCTCCCTGTAGAATACCAGAAAGTTCTTGAGCGCACTCAGGAACAACATAAAATTGATGTATTGCTGCTTGATCAGCTAAAGGGCGGGCGGACTGCTGCCCGTTTATATCTGGCCAGCGTCACTAAAGAAGGGGACTCGCAGCTTAGGCATCTCGTGCTTAAAATCGATCAAGTCCATGAGTCCTACGAACAAACCGAGAATATTCGGCATAAACTTGCCATTAGTCAGGCCCCGCGAGATTTCTCGCGCGACCATCTTGCTGAACTGGCTTTTGAGTGCGAATGGGAGGGGTTCATTGCCCTTTTATATGATATCGCTGGAGGCTCGCTTCACCAATTCCGTCCGATAGCCAATTTCGAAAACCAGAGCCAGCTTGAAAAAATATTCTGCAGGGTGAACGAACTTGTGTTAGACGAATGGAACCAGTCTCCCGGTTTTGAACAGGCGGTCTGCCCGCAGGAACTGCTCAAGCGCTGGTTGGGCTACCGCCTGACATCAGAAGGATATGTCGGCGCCTTTCTGGAAGATGAACTTCAAATCAATCCAGATATTCCCGGATTTCTCATAGACGGTTTGGTTTATCCAAACCCCTTCTTTTTCGGTATTAACGCTTCTGTTTGGGAAGACGCACGCTGCATCGACATAATCTGCGGTCACCAGCATGGTGATCTGAACCTTGGAAACATCCTGGTCAGGTTTGACAGCTCAGGAAAAAATTTGAATGGTATTTACCTGATCGATTTCTCCCTCTACGCTGAGCGAATGGCGCTTATGTATGATTTGTGTTACCTGGAGATGTCATACCTGATAGGCGAATTGGGACGCACCCCAATCCATAAGTGTGTCGATTTATTCTCCCGTTACGCTGGGGAAGAAATGCCGCAGACGAGCCAGGTGGCGGTTGAACTGGCAGGCTCGTGTGGGGTGATTAACGCAGGAAGAAAATTTTTCGAGGACTGGTTAAACCGCAGCCATGCCAGCCTGGTTGATGATCTCAGGGGGCAATTCTGGCTGGCGGGAGTTGCAGCCGGATTAAATTTCTGTAATAAAAAAGGCTTATCAAAGAAGGAGCGATTAGCCGGACTGATTTATGCGGCTGCTCACCTGAAACGTTATTTTGCCGGATTTGGCATCAAACTGCCGGTTGAAGTCAGCAATCTGTACGACCGCAATAACCCTCCCGAATTTGACAGGGTCCCTGACCAGGATTATGCAATTTATCATAAATCCGTTGAGTATCCGCAATGGCAGCAATACCCATTGTCAGCCAGATATCTCCCTGAAGGAGAAGAAACGATTGTCGGTCGAAAAAATGAAATTGAAGAAGTCTCACGGATGCTGGCGGAGAACCGTTTGGTGACCCTGAACGGGCCGGGCGGCATTGGTAAAACCCGCCTGGCGCTGGCGGTTGCGGACGGGCAATCCGCTAATTTTCACGATGGTGTGTATTTTGTACCATTGTTGTCAGTCAGATCGCCTTCGGGAATCGTTCCTGCAATCGCCGGGTCGCTCGGGCTGGCTTTCCTGGAAGGGCGCATGCCTCAAGCCCAACTGCTTGATCACCTGCATTCGCACCATTTGCTGCTGGTTCTTGATAATCTGGAGCAGCTTTTAGCTTTCAGCAAGTCGGTTGAGACGATCCAGGTCGTTGAAACGATGCTGGCAGGCGCACCAGCCCTCAAACTGCTGGTCACTTCCCGCGAATTGCTTCGGATTTCCAGTGAAAGAGTTTTTACCGTCGAGGGATTGACTGTCAGTGAAGATGAGGTTCGCGAGGGTGTTACAACAAACGATGCGGTTGAATTGTTCTACCGGCGGGCGAAGAGCGTAAATCCTTCTTTTGAATTTAGTACGGGAGAGAATTTGCAGATTGTCCGGCGGTTCTGCCAGAAAGTGGAAGGAATGCCCCTTGCGATCGAACTGGCGGCGGCTCAATTACGGTTGATGTCCCTTGAGGAAATAACAAATCAGATCGATGCCGACCTGGGTGTACTGGACTCCGGTCTGCGCGGAGCCAGATCGCGCCATGCCAGTATCAATATTGTTTTTGGAGCCTCCTGGCAGTCGCTTTCAATGCATGAAAGGGAAATCTATCCCCGCCTGGCGGTCTTCCGGGGTGGTTTTACCCTTGAGGCAGCCCTGCGGGTTGCCCATGCTTCTCTTGGCGAGCTTTCGCTGTTGATAGATAAATCCTTGATAAACAGGGGCGCCGGTATTCGTTTTTACCTGCACCCACTTATCCAGATGTTCGCTGCCCGGAAACTGGTAGAAACGCCGGGTGAATTATCATCCACCCAGGAGAACCATTTTTGTTATTACCGGGATCAACTTCATGAGGCTGTCCAGCACTGGCGTGAATCATCAGATATCAGCTTTATTGATCAAATTAAACCTGAAGTTGATAATCTGCGTATCGCCTGGATGTGGGTGATCGACCAGCTAGACTGGGATCAGACAGCAGATTACTCTGAAGATCTATGGCATTTATACAAAATTCTGGGACGTCTGCCGGAAGCTATCGAAATGCTTCAGGAGATAGTTGAGGTCGGGCAATCGGCGGATCCTCCCGCCAGCCCGGTTAGTTTGGCGCGCTGGGAGCGCCATATCGGGCAGGCCCATTTGTGGTTAAGCCAGTTAACGCAGGGGGATGAATATTTCCAGCAGTCATTATCAATTCTGAATTGTTCTATACCGCATAACCAGTCTAGGCTTATTCTTGGTCTGGGAGCCCAGATATTTATTCAGATTGCCCACCGCGCCTTTCCGGGTTACTTCATTGGGAGGCGAAAAATCAAGCAAGAAAGTGTAAAAGAGGCTTATATTGCTTATGAACATATAACAATGCGGGCGGGAGTAGAGAGCGACACTTTTACCTGTGCATACTGCGGCTTGCGGTCACTTAACCTGGCGGAGGCAGCAGGGCTGCAGTCCGAAATGGCGCGGGCATTCGCGATGGCCGGTTATATGATAGGTCTTATACCCTTGCGCAGTATTGCGGAATCTTATCTAAAAAGAGCTCAAGACCTACTTCAACAGGTGTACTCCATTGAAAGCGATATGTGGATCTCATTAATGTCCGGCTATTACAATTTTGGTAAAGGAGAATTGTCGGCAGCCGAAGAAAGTTTTCAACAGACTGCCAAGCTGGCAGGTGAGATCGGAAAGCACTGGGAAAGAGAAGTCGCATGGACTCAGATCTTAATAATTGCACTTATCAAAGGAGAATGGAGTCGCTGCCTTGACTATGTGGAACAAATTGAGAAATCAGCTCAGAAACGCGGTGATGCCGGCTTCCTTGCTGCTGTAATTTACTGGGATGCCACTATCAAATTAAATCGCGGCGAAATGGATGGAGTAATCCAATTACTGGAAGAATCAGCATCTGTGCCAGAAGTTGTAATGATGGTCTTCGACTGGCTGGTGGTTCGGTCGTCACTGGCGACCGCTAATTTACGTCTGGGCGATTTTGAATCAGCTATTCTTGAAGCCGAAAAATTAGAAACACTTGTCGCAGGTATTTCCCGCCCTTCCGGCCCAAGTTATTTATTCGGTTATACAGGAACAGCAAGTGCATTTCTTGAATTAGCGGGTAATAGCCCGGATGTTGATAGGCGCAGTGAATTTAAGAATCTAGCCAAGAAAGCCTGCAAAAGACTGCGGTCATTTTCCGATTTGTTCCCAATCGCCCTGCCGCAGGCTTGGTTGTATCAAGGAGGCTTCGATTGGCTCTCAGGGAAGCCGCAGAAAGCCTTCAAGGCCTGGTCAAAGAGCTTGTTGTACGCTGCCGAAATGGATATTCCCTACCAGCAGGGGTTGGCTCATTATGAAATTGGCCGCCATCTGGAAGGAGGTGAGAAAGCGCCCGATGGCAGCAGCGCGGCGGCTCACTTGCAGCGCGCTTACCAGATCTTTACTGAACTAAAAGCTGGTTATGACCTTAACCTGGCGAAGACAGAGCTCGAAAAATTTGGATTAAATTCCTGAACCAACTTTGGGTGCCAAATGGCTGCCTCACTCCTGCGATCGCAGCAGCGCTCCACTCTGCCGGTTGATTAACAAGACCGGTTTATATTGGACTTGAGTTGGAAGAAAAATTGAAATTGCTTAATATTCTGATTCTGCCCAGGTAGCAGTATATTCGAAAAACTCATCCGGTTTTTCGATTTCCGGCTCTTCTTTCACCCACCGCCCCGAAAGTTCCGACTCAAGTACTGTCAGTTCGAAATGGCACATGGCGATGCCCATGTCGATCCGCTGCAGGTCTGCCATCCCGGTCATTTTTACAAGCAGGCGCTGGTTATATCCCGGGGTCCGGTTAAGGTAGAAATGCCATTTTCCCCCTTCTCTTAAGACCCGCCAGGGCTGGTGGTTGGAGGCGGATGGGCCAAGCCGGACCATCTCGAGCGGAATCGCATAACCCCCCATGGTTCCTTTTTCCAGGGGAACATCAAAATTGTTAAAAAAGAACAACTGCTCCCACGGCAGCCGTTCATCGGCTTTTGCCCCTCTGCGGATTAATCCATCAACCCGGCGCGGTTGTTTGGCTATATAACCTACCGAAGCGACCGAGGGCACCATCTCGTCTTTCTTTACTTCAATCCTCCGGGCAAAACTGGACCTGGTGAATGTGCCGCCCAGCCAGCAGGTCCCCAGCCCGAGGCCGGTGGCGTAAAGGACGATCTTTTCCAGCAGGTATCCGAAATCCTCCAGGTGCCTCCCGTCTGAGCTTGTAGCTCCCACGATATACCCGGTTGCCCCCTTTATCGCCCCGTAGGTCCCCAGCCGATTGAGTTCCTTCAGGTCCCTGTCTGTTCCAGCGACGAGTTTAAAGCGCGCTTTGCCGCCCAGCGGACCGGTCACCGCACTGGCTGCATATTCATCCAGCAGGACCCGCAGCCGTTCATGGATGGGTTTCTTTTCATAAGTCCGGCATGAATAACGCTGGGCGATTATCTCAGTGATGGGTTTGGAGGAAAATAAATCCACTCTGGTTTCCATTGGCTTGTTTGGGCCCGGGGTTTTTACCCGCTTGCGTCCCGGGTGAAATCCGGGCTTCCAGAATCGATCTCCAGGTCGGCTTTATTGGTATATGCCAGGATCAGGCCCAGCAGCATAACGAACGGCAAAAGCGCCAGTGAAGCCTGAAAGGAGACGGCGCCGGCAAGGATTGACATCAGAAACGGGACGACTATCCCGCCTGCCGGGATGCCCAGCTTGAGAACACCCAGAGCGGTGCCCGACATTTCGGGATATTTGAGGCCGGTCAGGGTGATGATCAGGGGGAAAGTAATCGCAATAGTCCCGCCGGAAAGAAACAGAAGGGCGTATGTAAGGGGGGAGAGCGTCGGCGCGAAGAATAATGCCCCCAGGCTGAGGGCGGTCAACCCGAAAGTGGCCAGTATAAATCTGTATAGAAGATCTCTGTGGGTGAATAATCCCAGGATCAGCCTGCCGATGGCAACCCCGCCCAGGAATGCGATAAGGCCGAGTTTGGAAGTCACCTGGGTAAAACCGTGGAATTCCATCAGGAAACTGGTAATCACCCCGATCAGGGCCAGCTCGGTTCCCACCACACAGGCAGCCAGGATAAATAACACCAGGAGCGGTCTCTGGGTCTTCAGGAAATCAAACCGTTTGCGCAGGCTATCGCTCTTGCCTGTCTTTTCAGGGCCGCGCGAGAGGGCGAATATGGCTGCCAGGAGCAGGACAGCCGCGGCTGACTGCACCATGCTTGTTCTCCAGTCCATCTGCAGGAAAATCAGGTAAAGCGCGATAAGCAGCTCTCCGAAGGTGACGAAAAAATGGTTCACAGAGATCACCAGGCTCTGCCGTCTTTCATAGATATCCAGCAGCAGCGGGTCCGCAGCGCCTTCGTAACCTCCGATCCCGATCCCGATCACAAGCATGATGATCAGGTTGAGGATGAACGGGTCCTGGGAGTAAAAGAGGCCAAAGGAAATTGCCAGGACCAGGCTTGCCACGGCCAGCAGCCTGGTTTTCTGGATGGTATCGGCTAAAACGCCTACCGTCAGCACTGAGATGATGAAGCCAACATTCTGGATTGAGACCATCAGTCCGATCTGTGAGGGCGAGAGACCGATGTTGCGCGAGGCGGCTCCGACTATCGCGGTTCCGACACCCAGGAAGAACATCGCCCCGAATGCGCCTGCGGTGAGGACTGCTCGATTACGGATCATGGTGTTCTCTCTTTTATTGTGATAAATAATTTGCCCTGCATGAACCAGGGAATATTACCACAACCGGATGCGTTTCTCTCAGTGTTGTTCTTGATACAAAAAAAGCGCCCGTTATTGGGCGCTGTATTTTTTTATCCTGAATTTTTAAGTTTCATCTTCAGGAAAATTTCCTTTATGTAATCTCCTGAAGAAATTTATGGACCCGGGCATTATTCAAAATGGATGACTGAATCTGCATCCATCATGAGAAGAGAGGCGATCTTCCAGCCCTGGCTGTTTTTATGCAGGATATACGTACCGGATGCCCGGTTAAATTCAGAGCCATCCTTTTTGTAACGGATTACCTTGTTGCTTACTATCGCAGTGGTATCATTTAACACTTTGGTGTTAAACTCCACAACTTCCATGCGGTCGTAGTCCTGCTTGTCAAACTCATCCAACATTGGTTGGAACAGGTCAACCACTTCTTTATTGGATTTGAGCACAGTCACACCGGTTGGCGAGATCACCATGCTTGGTTCGTTATAGTAGGAGGTGATTCCCTGCAGGCCGTTTTCATTCAAGTCACGCATGTAATTGTTAAAATACAAAGTTAATTCTTCATTCTGGTTGGACATTATTCAATTTCCTCCTCTGTTGGATTTAGATTATTTTATTAGCAAACTCTGTGTAATAAGATAATAATTATCAATTATATCATATTAAATCGAAAATAATTATTAATTTAAATTAATTAGACAAATAAGCTATTTCAGTTTGTTAAACTCACTGATTTTGAATCCTTTAAAATGCCTGGCACATGCCCCTGGTTAAGTCTCACTTCATTCGAATGTGCCAGGCACTTGATACCTTCTAAATGATGTGATGCATCCTTTTCTTTGGGACTGAAATGGCGTTTATAGTACTCTTACGTTTGGTTGATATAATTCGTAAGTGAGCTGAATTTTTGGTGCAAATTCAAAATGGACAATAATCAAAACCTTGACCTTACTGAGCAGTTGAACCTGGCGCTGAGAGCCCTTCCGGAGGAACTGCAGCACCTTTCAGTGCTGCGGCTGCTTGAGCTGAGCCTGGCTGAGGACCTGTTCCCTCCCGGATTGGAAGGTATACAGGCTCCCCTGGCGTCTTATGATCTAACCAGTTCCGCGACTATCCCGAAAGGCTGCCGCCTGTGGGGGAAGATATTTACCAAAAAACAGGGGACGATCGCCGGCCTGCCTCTGGCGCAGGCTGTCTTCACCAGCCTGGATCCGCGGGTGGATTTTGAACTTCTCCGGATGGATGGCGAACAGGCGGAGGCGGGCGATATTTTGGCAAGGGTTTCAGGAGACGGCACCGCCCTGCTGGCAGCCGAACGGACCGCCCTCAATTTCCTGGGACGTCTTGCGGGTATCGCCACCCTTACCAGCCGTTATGTGGAAGCAGTAGCGCACACAAATGCAAAGATCCTTGATACCCGCAAGACCGCCCCGGGTTACCGCCTGCTGGAGAAATACGCAGTCCGGATGGGCGGCGGGCACAACCACCGCATGGGATTGTATGACATGGTGCTGGTCAAAAACAACCATATCGACGCGGCCGGAGGTCTGGAGAATGCCGTTATAAAGGTCCGGGATGCCTACGGCAGCGCCTACCAGATTGAGGTTGAAGTGCGAAATTTAGATGAACTGGAGACAGCCCTTGCGCTGGAGCCATCCCGCATCCTGCTGGACAATATGGACACCGCTATGATGCGCAAAGCGGTTAAAAACGCCGCTGGCAGGGTACCGCTGGAGGCTTCCGGAAATGTGAACTTAAACACAGTCAGGGAGATCGCCGAGACAGGAGTGGATTACATCTCCTCCGGCTCTCTGACCCACTCGGCTCCTGTCCTGGATGTCAGCATGCACCTGGAACAGGGAAAGTGATTTTTATTTAAGGAGTAATTTAATGCCGGTTGAAGCGGTTTATAAAGAAATGGCGGCGAAACTCAGCAAAGTTGTGCCGGATGTGGAGCTGAGGATCAAGGCTGAACTGGTGTATGAAATTCGGCGCCTTAAGGAAGAGAAAGATGCCGTAATCCTTGGGCACAACTACATGGAGCCGGCGTTGTTCCACACCATCCCCGATTTTAAAGGCGATTCGCTCTACCTGAGCCGCAAATCCGCCGAGACGGACAAGCCAATTATCGTTTTCTGCGGAGTGCGTTTTATGGCAGAGACCGCCAAAATTCTCAACCCTTCAAAAACAGTCCTGCTGCCCTCTGAAAAAGCGGGCTGTTCGCTGGCTGCAAGCATTACGGTTGAGGATGTGCGCGAGTTAAAACGGCGCTTCCCCGGGGCGCCAGTTGTCACCTACGTAAACACATACGCGGATATCAAGGCGGAAAGCGATATCTGCTGCACCTCCAGCAACGCCGCCCAGGTTGTGCGGTCGCTGGGAACCAGCCCGGTAATTTTCATCCCGGATGAATACCTGGCCGGCAACGTGGCAAAGGAATTGGGCATGCCGATTGTTTACCCCGACCTGGATAAGCCCCACCAGCCCGCTGAAATTGAGACAGACGGGGCGCTCATCGGGTGGCGCGGGCGCTGCGAGGTGCACGAACAATTTACAGTCCAGGACATCCTGGACATCCGCCAGCAGTTCCCGCAGGTCGAAGTGCTCTCCCACCCAGAGTGCAGTCCGGAGGTGGTGGCTGCCTCTGATTTTTCCGGCAGCACCGCCGCGATGATAAAGCACGTCGAGGACAGCCAGGCCCCTCAGTACCTGATGCTGACCGAGTGCGCGATGGGCGACAATGTCGCTGCCGCCAACCCGCATAAAGATATGCTCCGGTTATGCATGGTGCGCTGCCCGCACATGAATATGATTACCCTGGAAGACACCCTGCTGGCGCTCCAGAAGAACCAGTATGTGATCGAAGTGCCGGAGGACATCCGCCGCAGGGCTTTCCGGTCTGTCGAACGCATGACCGAGATCGGGTAAGGCAGTCTGATGCAGACCGATGTCCTGATTATCGGCAGCGGGATCGCCGGCGCAAGCGCTGCGCTCAGGCTTTCAAGCGACCGCCAGCGCCAGGTCTGCCTGCTGACCAGCGCGGCTGACCCGGGCGAGTCCAGTTCGAATTATGCCCAGGGCGGGATTGTCTGGCGAGGCGAACGGGATACCAGGGGGGCTCTGGCGGAGGATATCCTGCGTTCCGGGGGCGGGTTGTGCAACCCGCCGGCGGTTGAACTGCTGGCTGAAGAAGGGCCTCCACTGCTCACAGACCTTCTGATTCAATCGGCGGGGGTGGAGTTTGACCGGGATAAAAGCGGGGAATACGCCTTTGGCCTGGAAGGCGCCCACTCCCAGCGCCGCATCCTGCATGTAGGCGACGAGACCGGTAAGGCGATCATGGCGGCTTTGCTGCGGGAAGTTGCCTCCCGGCCGAATATTAACCTGCTGACTCGCCACACCGCGGTTGACCTGATCACCTTCCCGCACCATGCCCTCGACCCGCTGGCGGTTTACAGACCCCAGTCCTGCCACGGCGCCTATGCCTTTGACCAGGTTGCCAAACTGGTCCAGCCTGTGATCGCCGGTTGGACAATCCTGGCGACTGGCGGGCTGGGCCAGATATATATGAACACCAGCAACCCGCCCGGAGCGCGCGGCGACGGGCTCGCGATGGCATACCGGGCAGGGGCGCGCATCGCCAACGCGGAATATATCCAGTTCCACCCGACTGTGCTGCACATGCCGGGGGTCAGTAAATTCCTGATAAGCGAGGCTGTGCGCGGCGAAGGGGCACGCCTGCTCACCCCGGATGGAAAGCCATTCATGGAGCAGTATGCCCCGCAGTGGAAAGACCTGGCGCCCAGGGATGTGGTTGCCCGCGCCATCTACTGGCAGATGCTGGAAAATGATTACCCGTATGTACTGCTGGACATCGCGTCTTATAAAACGCCTTCAGAGATCAAAGAGCGCTTTCCGCACATTTACCAGCGCTGCCTGGAACAGGATATCGATATCACCCGCAGACCGGTACCGGTCCTGCCGGCCGCCCATTATTTCTGCGGGGGAGTGCTGGTTGACCTATGGGGTCGCACCAGCCTGGCGGGCCTCTACGCGGTGGGCGAGGTCTCCTGCACCGGCGTACACGGCGCAAACCGCCTGGCAAGCACCTCCCTGCTGGAAGGTTTGCTGTGGGGTGACCGGGCAGCCCGGGATATTATGGGCACAGAGCCGGATGCCAGCCCGGTTAGCGAGAAAGATGTGCCTGCCTGGGACCTGAGCGGCCTGGTCTACGAGGCTGACCCATCCCTGATACAGGGTGATATGCAGACCATCCGCAACCTGATGTGGCATTACGTCGGGCTGGTGCGCAGCGATTACCGCCTGAGTCGCGCCATCCGTGAACTGCGCCACCTGTGGCTGGAGATCGAGGACTTCTACCGTATGACCGCCCTCACGGATGGGTTGATCGGCCTGCGCAACAGCGTGCTGGTGGGACTGGTCGTCGCCCGGGCTGCTCGCCGCAACAAAACCAGCCGCGGCGCCCATTACCGCGAGGAAAATTTCCTGGGAGATAGAACCGCCGCCCCGCCCGATTCAGGCCGGGTGTAATGTATATAGCACCGGCTTCAAGCTCTGATGGCATGTGCAAAATGGGCCAATTCAGAGAAAATCCATTTCTGAGGAAAAAATTTTGATTTGGGCTGGATTTGAGCCCTTTACCAGTACCTGATCCGTTTTTCTACCGCCAGGAATATTATTTTATCGGAGGAGCGTGAACGACATGAGTCCAGTCAGGATGTCCAAATTTGAAGCCGCCATGCGCGCCGTGCTTGATTTTAATAAAGCCTTCAACCGCCGTGACCTCACCGGAATGATGGAACTTGTCAGCGACGACTGTATATTCGAAAGCGCGCACCCGGCGCCGGGTGGCAAACCGTACAGGGGGAAAGAAGAAATCCTCGCTTACTGGCGGGATTATTTCAACGAAAAGCACCAGGCCCAGAGGGAGATCGAGGAGGTTTTCAGCGCTGGCGAGCGCTGCATATTACGCTGGAAATCCACATGGGTGAGTGCAGGAACCCAGAAAGAAAACCTGCGGGGGGTTGATCTATTCCAGGCCAGGGACGGTCTGCTGGACCAGATTCTGTCTTACGTTAAGGGGTAGTCAGGGGGGTATAGGAGCGCAGAATCCAGCCTCTACAGGCCTTCCTATACAGAGAGTTTTTTTAAAGCAGAGCTCTAAACCAACCAATCAATTGAATCTCCTCCAGTGAAATATCCTTCCGGGGATAAAATCATCTTATTATTCCCTGTTTTTAATCTTCACGGGGATTAAACAGAATCTGCACAGGTTCTGCAGAATGTATTTATAAAATATGGAAGATTAACTTGGCATCACCACAGGAGCTATGGAGAAATGTTGAAGAAGAAATCGTTCTGGATTGTTCTTGTTATCGTAATAGTGTTCGCTGCGGGTGGTTATTATTATTACACGACCCAAATTGCGCCAGCGGAGGGGGCCTCTTCCGAGGAGCCTACCATGCAGACCGCAGTTAGCCGCCAGGGCGACCTGGTGGTGTTTGCCAGCGGCGCAGGGCAGGTCGTTCCCAATTCTGAGATAGGGATGGGATTTGACGAGAGCGGCACCCTGATTGAATTGAATGTTATCGAAGGTAGTCAGGTCAAGCAGGGGGACCTGCTTGCCCGTTTGCAGACAAAGGAATCGGAAGAATCCATCCAGTCCGCGATTGCCGAAGCGGAACTTGAAGTGGTAAAAGCCCAGCAGGCGCTGGAGGACCTGTACAGCAACGCTGAGATCGAGCGCACCAGCGCCCTGGCGGATATCAACCTTTATTCGGGCGAGGTGCGCGATGCCCAGTACAACCTGGATAATTACATCATGCCCACCTACTTGCAGGGGCTGGAGACCGTCGAAGCGATGGACGTGATGCGAACCGCGCTGGATGAGGCTGTGGTGGCTTTTGAGCCGTATAAATACCTGTCTTCGAATAACGCCACCCGCCAGAGTTTGCTTGTGGATCTGAATGAAGCCCAGAGCAACTATAACGCCGCGGTTCAGCGCCTGGAATATGAATATGCCCTGGAAGTCGCCGAGGCAAACCTGGATAAAGCCAGGGGCGAATATGAAAAATACAAGGATGGCCCAGCGCCGGATGAAATTGCACTGGCTGAAGCGGAACTTGCGAATGCCAGGGCCAAGCTCGCCCTGGCTCAGGACACCAGGGCGGTATTGGACCTTGTCTCTCCAATTGATGGTACTGTCCTGGAAGTGACTGCCAGTGTTGGCGAAGTGATCGGCACTGAACCGATTATTACCCTTGCCGATCTGAACCAACCCACCCTGGAGGTTTACCTGGATGAGACAGACCTGGATAAGGTTTCCGTCGGTTATGAAGCGGATGTGGTATTTGATGCATTGCCTGATAAAACCTACACCGGCCAGGTCATCGCGGTCAGCCCAGGACTTCAGGAAGTCTCCGGTGTGCAGGCGGTTAAGACAGTAGTGCGGTTATATCCAGAAGGTCTGGACCCCTTAATTAATTTCCCGGTTGGGCTGAATGCTACGGTTGATATTATCGCAGGCAGGGTTGAGAACGCGGTCCTGGTGCCCGTCGAAGCGCTGCGCGAGTTAGATCCGGGGGAGTATGCTGTTTTTGTGGTTGAAAATAACCAGCCCAAACTGCGGGTTGTGCAGGTGGGTTTGATGGATATTACTTCCGCCGAAATAATATCTGGTCTGGAAGCGGGGGAGGTTGTATCGACGGGGATAGTCCAGGCTGGTCAGTAAGGTATATATGTCCAGGGATATGATTGAGCAGAAGAATTCAATAATCCTCACCGAAGATCTGACCAAGGTGTACGGTATGGATGCCTCTGAAGTGCGCGCCCTGGTCGGTGTCTCTTTACGGATCGCTGAAAATGAATTTGTCGCAGTTATGGGGCCCTCCGGCTCAGGGAAGAGCACGTTAATGAATATCCTGGGCTGTCTGGACCGGCCGACCTCCGGTTCTTACTATTTGGCAGGGGAGGATGTGAGCGGTTTAAATAAAACCCAGCTGGCTGTGATACGCAATCGCCAGATCGGCTTTGTTTTTCAATCTTACAATTTGCTGGCAAATACCTCCGCCCTTGAAAATGTGATGCTGCCCCTGCTGTATACACGCGATGATGGTTTTAGTGACTCCCGACAAAAGGAATTGGCGCTGGGAGCATTGGACGCGGTTGGGCTGTCTGACCGGGTGGACCACAAACCCCAGGAGTTATCCGGCGGCCAGATGCAGAGGGTGGCGATCGCCCGGGCGCTGGTCAATGACCCGGTGCTTTTACTTGCAGACGAACCTACCGGCAACCTGGATACCAAATCCGGTCAAGAAATCATGGAACTGCTCCGGAAACTGCATTCCGAGGGGAGCACCATTGTTATGGTCACACACGATGACGAGATCGCCGCTTTTGCCCAGCGAATCATCCGCTTCCGGGATGGAAGGATAGAGACCGATCACCAGAACGGCGCATTTAACCCGGTAAACAGCAAAATGGAGATTTTTGATGAGAATTAATAAAGTCATCCAGATCTCATGGAAGGGTTTGCTGAAGAATAAGATGCGCTCCCTGCTGACCATGCTGGGGGTCATCATCGGCGTAGCGGCGGTGATTGTGATGATTGCGATCAGCGCCGGCACGGAAGCGACCATCGAAGAGCAGATTTCGACCCTCGGCACAAATTTAATCTTTGTGTCGGCTAACTTCAGCCGGGGTGGTTTTGGCAGGGGACCAGATCCGGGTGGTTCTACCGGCCTGGTCTATGATGACGCTGATGCTATCGCTGACCAGGTTGAGGGCGTTACTGGTGTGGTGGTGGAGATGCCCGGTGTGGAACCTGTCAAATCGGACGGCGTGGTTATCGAAGATGTTTCTTTATTAGGGACAACCCCGGATTTTCCTTCTGTCCGGGATATGCAGGTTTCCACAGGCCGGTACTTCAATGAGGCTGAATTGGAGCGAAAACAGAAAGTTGTCGCGCTTGGCGCCAGCCTTGCGGAAGAACTGTTTGGGGACCAACCGCCGGTAGGGCAAACAATAACCGTAGGCAGCACCAAATTAACTGTAATCGGCGTATTTTCGGAAAAGGGCCTGGTTGGTGGAGCTGACTACGATATGCGCCTCTATATGCCCATTACAGTGGTATTTCAAAAATTCACACCGTCCTTTTTCGCCCGCGTGCGCGGCGACCGGGTGAACCTGATCTATGTTGAATTAGACAGCTCCATTCCGATGGAAGACATTATCTTGCAAATAGAACTGCTGCTCGCCAGACGCCATGAGGTCAGCCTGGACGAACCCGATTTTGTGATCACCACCCAGCAGGATATCATCCAGACCCAGGAAGCGACCACCGAAGCTTTCCGCAATTTACTCGCCTGGGTGGCAGCCGTATCATTAATCGTGGGAGGTATAGGAATTATGAACATTATGCTGGTCAGCGTGACTGAACGCACCCGCGAGATTGGCATCCGCCAGTCAGTTGGCGCCAGTCCAAATGATATCCGCATGCAGTTTCTGATGGAAGCGCTCTTGTTAAGCCTGGCAGGCGGTTTGATCGGCGTTGTAGCCGGTGTGGGCGGCGCTTATCTATTCGGCGAATTGGGCGGGATGCGCACTGTGGTTGTGCCGGCTTCGATTCTGATTGCCTTCAGTTCGGCTGCCCTGGTTGGTATTTTCTTTGGCTATTATCCCGCTAACAAAGCCGCCCAGCTTGACCCAATCGAAGCGCTGCGGCACGAGTGAATCTAAAATTAAAAACATGGGAGTAACATTGTGAATAAAAAGTATCTCATTATAAGTATTCTATTATTGGTATTTGTTTTGGCTGCCTGCGATTCGACCGCTGCGGATTTATCTGGGCAGGTTTCAGGAACAGCGGAAACAGCGCAATCAGATTCGAAACCTCAAACAATAGGGGAGGCTCAGGAAAAGCAGGAAGTTGGAAGCGGCGCTGATCAGCAGGACAATTTTCCGGGGGGAACGCCGCCTGAGGACCAGGCCACGCCTCAACCTGGCTTTGACCGTGAAATGCCGCTTGCGATGACCCTGGCGCTGGGGACTTTTAAACTTGAGGGAAGCGAGTACCCGCTTGATCCAGATCAGGCAGATGAGATGCTGGTATTGTGGAAGGCGGTCCGCAGTTTGAGTGAGAGCGATAACACTGCGGTTGAAGAAATGGATGCGCTTTTCAATCAGATCCAGGCTGTTTTTAGTCCCGAACAATTAGCTGAGATCGAAGCAATGGGGTTATCCTTCCAGGATATGCGTGCAGTTGCAGAGCAGATGGGGATCGAACTGGGTTTTGGGGGCGGTCGATTTGGCGACCTGGCTCCCGAACAGCAGGCGACCATTGAAGCAGCCCGGGAGAGCGGCCAGTTTCCGCGCGGTGGATTCGGCGGGGGTTTTCCGGGCGGTGGACCGGGCGGCGGACCGGGTGGGGCTGGACTTAGCCCCGAGCAGCGCGAGACCGCTATCGCCGAACGCGGGGGATTCCCGAGAATCAGCCTGGGCTTGCCGCAATTACTGCTTGAAGCCCTGATCGAGTTTCTGGAAGGCAAGACTGGTTAGAATATCTCAAAAACCATTAATAAATTTTGACAGAGAAATCGTAGCTTGAGAAAAGATTAGACCTGAACAATGCAAGGGCGTATTCTGGTTGTCGACGATGATCGTGAAGTTGTCAGGCTGATCCGCGCATATCTTGAGGATGCCGGATTTACTGTACTTGTGGCTTACAACGGTGAAACAGCAGTTCACATTGTACATAGAGAATTACCCGACCTGGTCCTTCTGGATTTGATGCTGCCGGACCGGGATGGCTGGGATGTTACCCGAACCATCCGGGCTGATCCATCAGTCAAACACACGCCGATTATTATGCTTACTGCCCGTGTGGATGATACCGATAAGATCGTTGGACTCGAAATTGGCGCGGATGATTATGTCACCAAGCCTTACAACCCGCGCGAAGTGGTTGCGCGGGTTAAAGCCCGCCTGCGGGTTCAAAAAGGAATTACTCCGGATGATCCACAGAACGTGTTGGCAGTGAATGGCCTGCGCCTGGATATCCGCCGGCGGGAAGTTAGTGTACAGGGGCGCAGGGTTGATTTAACCGCGACAGAGTTCGAAATCCTGCGGGTGTTGATGGAAGGCGCTGGTTATGTGCTGACCCGCGGCGAACTGATCCGGAAAGCCCTGGGCACTGAATTTCTGGGAATTGACCGGACGTTGGACAGCCATATCCGCAACCTGAGGGCGAAAATTGAACCCGACCCGCACAACCCGCGTTATATCAAAACGGTTTACGGTGTGGGTTACAAATTAGAACCGGGAGGCAACCAATGAACCGCCTCTGGGTCTGGATCAGCATTGTGATTATTGGAGTGGTTCTGATTGTTGCTTTGTTTCCTTTTGCCTATCGTGAAATATCGCGCAGTTTTGGATTTTCAGACCGGCCGGCTATAGAAAAATCGCCGGGACAGCCTCCGCCAGAAGTGAGGTTAGACATAGAAAGAAGGATCTGGATTGGTTTTGCCAGGACGATCGTCGTCGGTTCGCTGCTTGCGCTGGTCGCCGGGATTCTTCTGACACGCTGGTTAATCGCGCCTTTGCAGCGAATGGAGAAGGGCGCTGATGAAATCGCCCAGGGTCAATTTAGTTATCGGGTGCCAGTCAAAGGCAGCGCAGAGATGCAGTCTGTGGCGGAATCATTCAATCATATGGCAGAACAGCTGGAACGCCAGGAGGAATTACGCCGGGATATGCTGGCAGATGTCAGCCATGAACTGCGTCACCCGGTGCATGTTTTGCTGGGCAGCCAGCAGGCTATTCTGGATGGGGTGTACCCGCTCTCCATGCAGGAGATAAACCGTCTGCTGGAACAGACCCGCAATTTGAGCAGCCTGGTCGATGACCTGCATGAGCTTGCCCAGGCTGAAGCCAGGGAACTTTCCCTCCACATGCAGAAGACAAACCTGTCTGAGCTCCTGTATTACACAACCGAAGCCTACCGACCGCTGGCTTTATCCGCTTCAATCGAATTAAATTCAGACATACCCGCATCTCCTGTTTATGCCCTGGTAGATGCAGCCCGCGTCCGCCAGGTGATCCAGAACCTGCTGGTTAATGCCATCCGCTACACGTCCGAGGGGGGAAGCATTAATGCCTCCCTGACAATAATCGGGAAGGATATTGTAAAGATTTCAATAAGAGATTCCGGCATCGGGATTAAACCCGAGAACATTGACTCTATCTTTGACCGCTTTTATCGTGAAGACGGCGGCCGGGAGCGCGCCCTGCCGGGCAGCGGGCTGGGTCTGGCGATCAGTAAAGCGCTTGTAGAAGCTCACGGCGGGCGGATAGAAGTGCACAGCCCCGGGGTCGATCTGGGCAGTACCTTTACAGTTTTTATGCCTGTCTTAATTGCCCCGGGCGAAGAGTTAAATGGTTATAATGTGTCAACTGGGGGAAACGAGTCGTGAAGAGGTCTACGATCATCATCTCGCTGCTGGCGCTGCTGTTGATCTCCGCAAATGGTTTACCGATCCGGCTTGTTCGCCTGACCATTGTGAACAAATCCGGCTTTCCGCTTGAGATCCGGCTCACAAATGAGGAGGACTCGAACAGCTTCTACTACCTTCGATTGGATGAGGGCGACCGCTCAAATCCAATAGAAAAAATCTTTACCATTATCCCCGGGAGGTACCTGATGCAGCCTTACTATATTGAATTATGGGATCCGGTATACGGCTACAGCTGCAGCGAGCCGGGAAGCCGGATTTTATACGCTGAACGCAATATCAGGATAACCATCCTGGAATGTGATTATTCTGTCCCGAGATTTAACCTGGGCGAACCCACCATCTGGAAATATTCCACTGACCTGAAGTATATTTACTAGCTGAATAGTACCCCAAACATCCCCGCCGCCGCCATTGTCAACACAAACAGCAGCGCCGCAAGGGCGGTGAAGCTGAAGTAAATCCGCCTGGCCAGGCCCCAGTATCTTCTTGTCCAAGAAACAACTGAGATCACTGTCAGGACAACCGCCAGGGCTGCGATGACCCAGGGCAGGGTGTAGATCCAGATAAACGAACGGCTAACCCCAACCAGCGACTGCATCTCGCCGGCCCCCATAAGCTGGAAGCCGGTTTGAATCAGCACAAAAAGGGCAAACAGGAACGCAACCGCAGCGTTTAAGGCGCCAAACCAGGGCGCCAACCTGGCAAGCCCGGATTCCTCTCCTGTCTGTTTGCGAATGCGCAAGACCAGCCAGCTGACCGCCCAGACAACCGGGAAGACCACCAGGACAGCCAGGAGCTGGACCGGCAGGATCAGGGCAGCCAGGATGCGCAGGATGATGTCAGGCGCCTGCCCCCCCGCCATCAGCCTTCTCAACTCGCTGTCCAGCAGGTCAGCCAGGGCGGTCGCTCCCGGGGACATCAGGGTGTTGCCGGGTGAATAGAAGCTTACCTGGCTGGTCTCAGCGATACAGCCAGTATCCGGTTCCTGCAAGGGATTCTTCAGGAAATCCCGGATGATCCGGGCGGAGCAGTCGCCAGTCAGGAGCGCGCCGTGGCCGTAAGCCGGGAATGTGTAACTGTAGGCGCGCTCCAGGGCGCCGGCGACCTGTTCGGCATAGACGGGGGGTGTGACCGGGTCGAAGTAGCCCGATAATAACAGGGTTGGGATGCTGCTCTCGACCAACCGGTCTGCCTCCGGACCAAGCTCGGGGACCCCAAAATCACGGCAGATGTCCAGGACCAGCTCATTCCCTATTTGCTGCTCCTCCAGGACCGATGGGTACGCACCGCTGCCGTCCAGTTCTTTCGTTTCGAAGTCATAGTCCTCCGCGCACATGACTGTCATATACATCCCATCCGCGAATGTCCGGTCGAAAACCAGGACCGGCAGGATTTTCCGGGGGATTTTGAACTCGCCCTTGCGTGCATCGTAGATCATCTTGGGAAGCAGGGGGATCGCCTCCGAAGAATACAGCAGTTGAGTGGTAAGGTAGGAAAGGTCGTCCCCGTTGAAAACCGAGTGGTATTCATCTCCGCTGTCCGGGTCGGTGATATTTACAATGCCCGGGTTTTTATTCAAGGCCTCGATCGTCTCGAAATAAATTTCCTCCAGATTGGGATAGTGGCGGTTGCAGCCGGGATCGTTCCGGCAGGCATCGAACAATGCCCTCAGGCTGCGGCTGATCGACCAGGGGATCTTCTGATTGGGATTGATGTCCAGCGCCACCACTCCATCCAGCACGACCGCTTCGAGTATATCCGGGTGGCGGCTCATTAAATGCTGCCCGAGCTGGCTGCCGTAGGATACCCCGTAGAAGTTGATCTTCTCGTAACCAAGCGCCTCCGCCAGGTCGGCGATATCGTCCGCGTTTTCGTAACTGTTGTATGCCGGCAGGTCGATGCCTTCTTGCTCCATCCGCTGGCGGCATTCCCGGTAGGCTTCTCTTTGCAGGCGGACTTCCTCTTCAATTGGCAGGTCCTCTTCCAGGTGATCCAGTTCGGCATCCAGCGCTTCGGTGCAAGCCAGAAATGGCTCTGAAAACTGGGTCCCGCGTTGTTCCAGGACGATCAGGTCGCGGTCTTCCCGCAGGATCTCGCCGGTATCGGCTGCATAATTCAGCAGCGAGCCAAAAAGGTCGATTCCCGAACCGCCCGGGCCTCCCTGGGTTAATACCAGCGGTACCCCGGGATTATCCCTGCCGCTTTTGATCACCATTACGCCCAGCCTTATGGGATTGCTGCCGGGATCGGAGCGGTTTTCGGGAACAACCAGGTAACCGCATACCACATCCTGGCTCGCCGCTGCAAATGGCGCTATTTCAGACAGGTTAAATATATCGCAGGGGATCTCTTCAAAATAGGGAAGTTGCTGATCCGCCAGCGCTGGCTTGGGGAGCAGGCACAAGAATAACGCCAGAAGGATGGGCAGGTAGGTACGGAAAAGAGGCATAGGTTATTATAAACGCTTTCGGAGGCTGCTTGCTGGCGGTTCAAAAATATGAGATTGCTTCAGTTCCATGATCGGGATTTTCTGACAATCTGCGCTGCAAAGAACGAAGTATTCCGTTCCTTCGCTATGACAGAGTATTTTTAGGACGGTTTCAACTTAAACAAAACAGGTCACGACCAACCCGGGTCGTGACCTGTTGTTTAATTGGCTGATTTTGCTGGATGAACCGGGGTCAGGCTACTGCACCGCAAGAACATACGTGCCGGTGCTTATCTGGCCGAACGCGTCCGTTATTGTCAGGGTGACCGCATATGTGTTGCCTGCGGTGTATGTGTGCTCTACGACCGCTCCATCGGCTCCGGTGCCGTCGCCAAAATCCCAGGTGAAGCTGACAACGTCTGTCCCGGAATAAGAGGCTGATCCATCGAAGGTGGTCGATCCGCCAACACTGCTCGGATCAGGCGTGATGGTGATGATAACTACCGGAGCCTGGGTGGTCTCAGACGGTCCTTCGGAGGTGGGCTCGCTGGTCGGCTGCTCAGTAGTGGGTGGGGCTGTTACTGGAGCAGTTCCGTAAGCAAGCACCCCGAACTGGGTGTTGATCAGCACCTGGGTGGGATCATAGGTGATACCGGCGGAAGTACCCAGGGCTGCCAGGTAGGTCGTCTCCTGGTCCATTACGGTAGGATCGCAGGCGCTCTGGGATGTAGTGATGTTTGCTACTGTAAACACTCCGGTAATCTCTCCAGAGTACGTGTTGCAGCCGGAGAACCCGCTGACGATCCCAGTAAGCCCGTCTGCATTGATTGTGAACTCGGCTGTGATCTCTGTTCCCGGGATGAGCGGCGCAGTTTCAATCGAATTCAGGGACCATTTGGTGCCGTTCAGACCAGCCAGGTCGCCGCCAGCCGGCGGGGTTTCTGTGACTTCTGGTGCTGGTGCTCCGCCGAGCGAAAAGTTCATAACCTGGTCGCCGTAAAAAATTTGCATGTTCTGGCTGACGATCCGGTAACTGCGGGCCAGGTTCAAACCCTGGTAAAAAGCCTGCTCCTGCTCGGGCAGGCCAGCCGGGCATTCAACATTGGCGCTCACCGATGGCAGGTTGATCTTGATCTCATTCTCGGTGGCGAAATAAGCAGATCTGTAATCGTTACATCCGGTTGATCCTACCACTGCGCCGGTCGGGAAATTTGGATCGCGCAGAAACTGGGCAGTGAAGTTAGCGCCCGCCACCGGGGGCTGCGGGTTACCCGCCGGTCCAAACGATACCAGCGTCCAGGTCACACCCTCTAGGGGAGCCCGTTCGGGGATATAGATAAGGATCTGTTCAACTCCAGTGCCGGTGTCGTATTTGATATTCAGGCTGCCGGAGGCGGTGATTTCGTAGCTCCGGGCGGTCTGCAGGGCTGCCAGGTAGGTCGTTTCCTGTTCCATCCCTTTTTCACAGGCCATCATGGTGCTGGCGATTGGGCTGGCGACCGTGAGGTTGCTGCCCTCCAGGGTGTAAGTTGAATTGTAGTTATTGCAGCCGCCGGACCCGTAAACAGTTCCGTCCGGGCCAAAGAAAACCGTCACCAGGGTTCCATCTTCAACAACGACCGGGTTGGCGGCGTCGCCGTACCCGACCAGCGCCCAGGGTGTATTGACCAGCCCAGCGCTCTGGTCTCCGCCGGGTTGCTGGGCCTGGTCGCCTTCAGGGCTGGCGACCGGTTCGGTCGCGCCCTCACCCGAACTGCAGGCTGCCAGTAAAAAGGCCGCAATCAGCAGCATCAATAAAGCTGGTCTGGCGATTTTATAACCGCCGCTTGATTTAATTCTTCGCATCTTAATCTCTCCTTCCTCCAGAAAAAAATATAAATTCAGCCGATTTGCTGAATTCAATAAAAAATTCAGGTTAAAAATTTAATGTTGGAATTTTTGTAAAAGACGATTATACCTTATTGGGCTTAAAAACCAGGTTAACTGATTCAAAATATCGGGTTAATATCGGTTAATATAAGGGATGAAGCGCTGGAATGTTAAATTAATCAATCAGCCAGCTGTCCCCGGAGGAATCAGGCACCAGATCGAAAGTGTGGGTGCTTGTGGTTGTACTCCCGTTGGCTTTGTCGTACCGGATCTGCACGGTAACCTGGGCGGTGTCGCTGCTCCAGCGGTTGGTGTCAACCAACAGCACGCTGACCCTATCGATTGTGTCCCACCAGTTGATGTAAGGTTCGATCTGGTATGAGCCGTCCGGGTTACAGCAGTGGAAGCGGTCCTTGAAAGTACTGGAGAGCATCCCGAAAGTAGTGTCGTAAGCCCGTTCGTTAATCAGGGAGTAGTACCGGCGGATGAAGTCGTCCGGAGATTCCTGCCCTGTTATCTCTGTCGGGATGCTGGTTGGCGGCCGGGCGGTTTGGCTGGGTGCCGGGCTGGTTTCTGTGGAAATGGGGCTGCTGGAACCGGTAGGGCTGGCGGTAATGAAAACCAGCCGGAAAGGGGTGGGCGTGTTTTCAGGGGTTGCAGTTGGCAGGATAAATTCTGTCGGGGTGGTGGTCGGGGGGATAACTGCGGTCGTAGTGGAGATCTTCGGGCGCGGCACAACCACAAAATAGATATAACCAATCACCAGCAGCAGGACCGCGCTCAGGGTAACGATCACAACCGACATGATAAGCCAGAAATTCTTCTCTTCCATTTTAATAATTTAGCAGGATATAATCAGGTTTAGTCCTTTTCTGATTTGTTCGGGATAAAATTTTACGAATTTTATTTACAGATAACCAAGTATACCCGTTTTATTTTTCCCGGTAAGAGCCGGGCGGGGTGTTCGCCTTCAAGCTAGTTTAATCAACCGTACCCGGATTTCTTACGGTAAGGATTTTTGTTTCATGGAGATTGGAGGAATATGGATACAAAAAAGCAGGGCTTGAACCGGCTGGCGATCGGGCTGGGTGTTTTTCAGATCCTGCTGGGTTAAAGGCGCGCTGGCGGGCGGATATACCTTGATTTCTGACCCAACCGGGGCATCCAAGGGTTGGGCTCCAAGCCTGCTGGATGGGACGCCTTTCCCCGATTTCCTTTTTCCTGGTTTATTTTTGTCTTCCATCATAGGCATCGGGCATCTGATTGCAGGTATTTTGACTTTCTCGAAGTTCCGCTTTGCGGGTGAGGTCGCCATATTCTTCTGGGCGGTGCTGGTTGGGTGGATTATTACCCAGGTCTTGTGGATCGGTCTGATCAGCTTTCTCCAGCCGTTGATTTTTATTTTCGGTCTGGTTGAAATCCTGCTAGGTTTGCGGTTCCGGAAAAAATTAATCTTTCTCCGGTCCACCAGTTCGCCCTGATGTGCCCCAGCTGACAATGGGTTTTTTATGAAGAGTTCAGCTAAAATATTCCGCCGCCGGGTATATCACTCACCGGGAGAGCTGGTTTCTGCAGCCAGCGAAATCCTGCACCACAGCCCGGATTTTAAATCCGCCAGGCATTCAGGTAGGGTCAGCAGGGCTTTCGCTGAAAAGATCATGCTGTCGGTGACTCAGGTCAATGACTGCCGCTACTGCCGTTTTGGCCACACAAAGGTTGCCCTGGAAGCCGGCGTTTCTGAAGACGAGATAACCAGGATCGCCCGCGGCGATCTGGATGAATTCCCCCAGGATGAAGCCCCGGGTCTGCTTTACGCCCAGCATTTCGCCGAAACAGGCGGCGCACCTGATCCAGCCGCAACCGCCCGATTGATTGATTTTTACGGAGAACAAACCGCGGCAGAAATTGGCGCTTACATCCGCATGATTACTGTCGGAAACCTGCTGGGCAATACCTTTGATGCGTTCTTGAGCCGCTTCAGGCGCCGCCCCGCTCCGGATAGCAGTTTTATATCAGAGCTGAGTACCCTTTTTCTGGCCGTCCTGGGGGCGATCCCGTTTGGGATTATTTTCGGAATTCGGTTGTTGTGAACCGGTACCTGTATTCTGCCGCGTTTCGGTTTGTGTGAGCAGAATAACCGGCCCAGAACAGGTTTTTATACAATACCGGCAGAAATACAAATTTATGGGGGTATCTAGTCTGGCTGGGAGTGGTTTCCCAGAAAAATGTTAAAAGATAGCTTCAGTTCCCTGACCGGGATGTTCCGACGCTTCGTGCCGCAAGAACGCGGCATGCTACGCGAACCGCAAAGAGGGCGGCATGCTACGCGAACCACAAAGAACGCGGCATGCTTCGCGACCTGCATAGAACGCGGCATGCATCACGAACCGCAGAGAACGCGGCACGCTTCGCGAACCGCAAAGAACGCGGCATGCTACGCGAACCGCAGAGAACGCGGCATGCTACGCGAACCGCATAGAACGCGGCACTGTGTTCCATCGCAAAGACATCAGAAGTGGTTTTAATCCAAACTTTAAGTTCCTATCAATGATTTACAATATGGATGAATTCGATGCAGCTTAGATCGGGGAAGGATCGGGAGATCCTGATGGTTTTAATCGGCTTTTTACTTGTATTATTCCTGCTTCTTGGCTTGGCATATCTGGTGTTCCGGATTATCGTGAGAGGCGATTACCAGCGCAGGGGGCGCCTGAGTGCCGTCACTTCCGCCCTGGAACTGCTGATGTTTATGGCGGTATTTTGTTTCCCGTTTATCTACAGCGACACGGGCTGGGGCTGGTTCTGGTCTTCCAGCGCGCCGGTCGGGTCAACCCGCTGGATAACCGGGATGCTGGTGGTTGGGCTGGGTTTTCTGGCTTCATTCGGGACGATGTTCTGGTTCGGATTGCGGCGGGCTTTCGGGGTGCAGGTGGAGGGCCTGGTCCGGTCCGGACCTTACCGCTTCTCTCGCAATCCGCAGGTGCTTGGCGGGTTTTTGCTCGTGCTTGGCTGCTGCTTAATCTGGCCGTCCTGGTACAACCTGGGTTGGATCCTGCTATACGCCTTCACAGCACATATGATGGTGGTGACGGAGGAGGAGCATCTGAAGGATGTTTTCGGGGAGGAGTATGAAGTATACTGCCGGGAAACTCCGCGCTATCTTTTCTTTTGACGATAGTCTGAGAAACCGGGAGAATTAATGGACCGTGAATTCTGGAATGAGTCATTTAAACAGGACCCGCAGAGTACCCATGTCAAGGACTTCTTCCTCCAGGCGGAGATAAAAAACCTGAAACCGGGAAAAGCATTGGACCTCGGCTGCGGCGCGGGAATAAACGCTCTGATGCTGGCAGAGAGTGGTTGGTCTGTGACCGGTGTCGACTGGTCGGAACACGCAATTAAGTTGGCAAAAAGATCTGCCTTCCAGAGCGAACTGGACGCTGAATTTATTGTAGGTGATATCACTTCCTGGATACCAGAAGATAAGTTCGACCTGGCGATCAGCACGTACGCCCTGCCGGGAGGTAGTGACAGTATCAAAGTGCTGAAGACTGCAGCATCGGCTGTAAAACAGGGTGGTACTTTGATTGTGGCAGAATGGGACGCATCAATGGCGCAGGTCTGGGGATTTGATCCAGAAGACCTGGTTACACCAGATCAAATCGTTGCCCATCTTCCCGGAATGAAGATAGAACTTGCGGAAGTAAGGCATGTAAAAAATCCTTTTTTTGATGATGGATCGGGGAAAAAGAAGGATAATTCCGCAAATGTCGCTTTCGTGCGCGCTAAGCTGTCGTAAAAATACGCTTATGCAGGGTCTGGGCGACCCACACAATTCCAAATACCGCCGTGCAGGTCAGCACAATCGCCGCCCCGGAGGCGATGCTCAGGTAGTAAGACAGGTACAAACCTGCAATCCCGGAGACGGAAGCGATCAGCGCGCCCAGCGCCATCATCACCGGCAGGCGCCGGGTCAGCAGGAAGGCGGTCGCAGCCGGGGTGACCAGCATGGCGACCATTAATGCGACCCCCACAGTTTGCAGCGAGACCACAATCGTAACCGCGATCAGGACCAGCATCAGGGCTTCCAGGATCCGGACCGGGAGCCTGAGAGTCGCCGCCAGCACCGGGTCGAATGAGAGCACCATAAACTCTTTATAAAATGCCAGGATTACCAGCAGGACCAGCCCTCCCAGAACCGCGATCAGAATAAGGTCTTGCGGGCGCACGCCGAGCACATCCCCGAAAAGGAAATGGGCCAGGTCGACCGGATAGCTGCGCACGGATGAGATCAGGGCTACGCCCAGCGCGAACGCTCCCGCGAATACGATCCCGATGGCGGTGTCTTCATTAATTTTAGTCAGGCGGCTGATTGCACCGATTCCCAGCGAACTGATTACGGCTGCCAGCAGCGCCCACCAGAAGAGCGGCTGGCGCGCCCCGCCTCCGACCAGGTATCCAACCGCGATCCCTGGCAGGATGGCGTGCGCTAGGGCATCCCCAAAAAATGCCATCCCGCGCAAGACCACATAACATCCCACTACCGCACACACCGTCCCGACCATCATGGCGGCAACCAGGCCGCGTGCCATAAATCCGTACTGGAGGGGGGTGAGCAGGAAGTCAGTCACGGAGCAGGGAATTCGTCGTCGCAGCAGCTGTCGCCCACCGCCAGAAGTCCATCTTCCGTCTCTACCAGGTGCAGGTGCCCGTGGTACGCCGCCACCAGGTTGTCCGGTTTTAATACTTCTTTAGGTTTACCCAGCCCCAGCAGCCGGATATTGAGCAGCATCACCCGGTCGAATTTTTCGGCTGCGGTTTTCAGGTCATGCAGCGAGAGCAGCACAGTCACCTCTTCTTCTCGCAGCCGGTCAAGGACGTTAAAAATCTCTTCCTGTGAGCTGACATCCAGCCCGCTGGTCGGCTCGTCCATCAACATCAGTTCGGCTTCCTGGGCCAGCGACCGGGCGATAAACATGCGCTGCTGCTGCCCGCCCGAGAGCTGGTTTATCTGCCGGTTTGCCAGTTTTTCCAGGCCTACCACCTGCAAGGCTTTCCGGACGGCTTTTTTATCCCTGGATCCCGGGTTGCGGAACAATCCCAGCTGACCGATGCGCCCCATCATTACCACATCCGCAACTGTCACCGGAAAGTTCCAATCGACCTGGTTGCGCTGCGATACATAGGCG
>Ga0180438_10000801_pt1 | contig 57274 bp, 53 predicted proteins | sample SS_ome_12_FD_132455 | JGI IMG/M metagenome (GOLD analysis project Ga0180438, IMG submission 132455) | Hypersaline lake sediment archaeal communities from the Salton Sea, California, USA - SS_3_D_2 metaG | ecosystem: Environmental > Aquatic > Non-marine Saline and Alkaline > Hypersaline >... | reverse complement strand
CGATGCCGAAGCACTCCCCTCTGGGCACGGAGAAGGAGACGCCGTCCACAGCGTGGATGGTCTTGCGCTCTCTGCGGAGGATGTGCACCAGCGCGCTGCGGGCGCTATCTTTGCGCTTCTTCTTGTCCGGAGACGAGTAGAATCTCTTGTGCAGGTTTTCACATTCGACGGCCATTGTGGGTACTCCGAGTTCAGGAGACGATACCATTAGCTTTTCCGCCCCGAAGGGTCCCAGGAAGAGAAAGGGATGGCTCAAGCAAGAATGGGAAATAGCAGGGGGACGGACAGATAGCGAGCGACGCCCTGCGCGACGATACGGCAGGAGGGCTGAAGGGCGTCGGTCAGCCGAGCATGTTGTAGTTTCTAATTCTCATCAGCGGCCTCCCCGGGCCAGTCTGTCCGTTCATTGGGTAGCGGGAGTATAGCTTTGTATCAAAAGGTGTCAAGGGCTTTTCTTGAAAACTTTTTCGGATTCACTTCTAATGGGCGAAGGCTGTGCGGCTCGCCGATAGATCAATAAACGCACGCTGGACCCTAATGTTTCACCTTGGTTGAGATCTTTCATGAAGAATTCCGAGAGAGCCGTCGGCATAACCACGACCATACCGATCGAGATTGTGTTCGCGGCGGGGTACAGGCCGGTGGATCTCAACAACGTCTTCATCACGTCTCGGGATCCGACAAGATTGGTGGAAAACGCGGAGGGGGAGGGCTTTCCCAGGAACATGTGCGCGTGGGTGAAGGGCATATACTCGGCAGCACGCGGGCAGGGAATAAGGAGAGTTGTGGGTGTGTGCCAGGGGGATTGCAGCAACACGCACGCGCTTCTGGAGGTTTTCCAGACAGAAGGCGTGGAGGTGATCAGGTTTGACTATCCGTACGGCCGCGAGTCGGATGCGCTGATGCGGCAGATGGAGAAACTGGCGGGGGCACTGGGAACGTCGGTGGAAGCGGGCGAGGGGATGAAAGAGAGACTGGAGCCGCTGAGGGCGCTTGCGCGAAGGGTGGACGAGCTTACGTGGAAGGAGGGCAAGGTCTCGGGTGAGGAGAATCACCTCTGTCTAATAAACTGCAGCGACATGAAGGGTGATTGGGAGGGATATGAGAGAGAGCTGGGGGAGTTCGTCGCGGAGGCGGAAGGGCGCGAGAAGCGGGATAGGGGTATCAGGCTTGGGTACGTGGGCATACCGCCAATCTGCGGCGGGATTTATGGATTCTTGGAGGAGCTGGGGGCGGAAGTTGTGCTGAACGAGATGCAGCGGCAGTTCAGCATGCCGCATCCTGCGCGCTCTCTGCTGGAGCAGTATTTGTGTTACACTTATCCGTACGACATCTTTTTCCGGGCGGAGGATATCCGGAGAGAGGTTGAGCGGAGGGAGATACGGGGGCTGGTTCATTACGTGCAGAGCTTCTGCTTTCGGCAGATTCAGGACAGGATTCTGCGGGAGAAGGTCGGGGTGCCGGTGCTGACGCTGGAATGTGACAGGCCCGGGGAGTTGGACGAGCGGAGCAAGACGAGACTTCAGGCTTTCGTGGAGATGTTGAATGCTTAGCGGGAAGAAGAGAAAGCTGCTGTTTCTCGTGGTCAGGGTTCTGGTGACGGTATGCCTGCTGGTGTTCATCTACAAGAAAATAGAGTTTCAGGACACGGTTCACCTGGAGAACGGGGATGTGGTAGCGGGCAGGCTCGTGGAGTCGGACGACCAAAGGGTAGTCATGATTCCGAACGGGACGACGGAGCCCAAGTCAATCGCGGTGGAGGAGGTGGCTCGCAGGGGCGAGGAGCCGTGGGTGGATCCCGGGCTGATCACAGTGGTGACGAAGTCGAACAAGGGGCTGCTGGTTCTCTCCTTTCTGATGATAGGGCTGTGTCCGGCAATTGCCGCGTTCCGGTGGCGGGTGCTGTTGGCGACGCAAGGGGTGCGGCTGAGTTATGGGCGGGCGGCGAAGCTTTGTTTCATCGGGCAGTTTTTCAACAACTTCCTGATAGGTCTTACGGGCGGGGACCTGATGAAGGCCTACCTGATAACCAAGGAGACGCACCACAAGGCGAAGGGCGCGCTGTCGGTATTCGTGGACAGGGTTGTGGGGATGATGGCGCTGGCGATAATCGCGGCGGCCTTCATGACGGTGAACCTTGGACGAGAGGAGATAAGGGCGGCGGCGATTTTCGTATACGCGTTTCTCGGGGCGCTGGTGCTCTTCATGCTGGCGGTGGCCAGCGCGCACTTCCGAAAGCTCTTCCACATCCAGAAGCTGCTGAGGTTCATGCCGCTGAGGAAGCTGGTGGAGGAAGTGGAGGAGGCGCTGACGGAGTACAGGAACAACAAGGGGGCAGTGGTGGCCACGGTGCTGATCTCCCTTGTGAGTCATTCGCTCATGGTGTTGGTGAACTATGGGGTAGGGAGAGCGCTGGGAATCCGTGGTTTGGGCTTGGTGCAGTACTTCGCACTGGTGCCGATGGTGATAATCATCAGCGCGATACCGATCTCGCTGGCGGGTTGGGGCTGGGGAGAGACGCAGTACACGTTCTTCTTCGGCTCGGTTGGGGTTCCGGGCACTCAGGCGATAGCGCTGTCGGTGGCGGTCAGGCTGTACATGGCGGCCTGGAGCCTGCTGGGAGCGGCGTTCTATCTTTTCGGGGGTGACCGTGGAGACCGAGGAACTGATTGAGCTAAAGGGTGCTGTTCACATTCACACCGAATTCTCCGACGGGTCGGGGAATATGCCGGAGGTGATCTCTGCCGGGAGGTCGGCGGGATTGGACTTCATGGCGGTGACGGACCACAGGGGAAGGCGGTGGGACAAGCCCTTTCCGGAGAGCGGCTGGGTTGACGGGGTGCTACTGCTGTCGGGGTGTGAGATTTCGCACAAGCAGGGGCATGTGCTGTGTTTTGGGCTGCGGGAGACCAGAGGTCTGAAGGGGGTGCCTCTGAGAGAGTGCCTGGCGGAGGCGAAGAGGCAGGGGGCGGTATGCTTTGCGGCGCATCCGCTGGGGATGTACAAGCCGCTATTCCGCTTGAGAGTCAGACGATGGTCGAACTGGACCATCGATGACATCGAGGGGCTGGAGATATGGTCGTATGCGCATGACTGGTCGGAGAATCTGAGCTACAGGGCGATATGGGGACATCTTTACAGGCCGGACGAGCAGATAGAGGGTGTTCCGCAGCAATTGACGCGGAAATGGGATGAACTGAGCCGGAAGAAGAAGATGGTGGGGATAGGGGGATTGGATGCGCATGGCGGGAAGCTGCACATGGAGAAGCTGCCGCGCTCGCTGAAGCCGGAGATATTCTCGTATACGAAGACGTTCGGAACGATACGGACGCACGTGCTGAGCGAGCCGCTGACGGGCGAGGACGAGGCGGATGCCGAGCATGTCGTGAGGCTTCTGGCTGAGGGGCAGAGCTTTTTCGCGTACGACAAGCTGGCGGAGTCCGAAGGTTTCCGATTCTGGGCCGAGGTGGACGGTCATGTGCACCAGATGGGCGCGGAGGTGGTTGGCGACGGTGTGGCGCTGGAGGTGACGGTTCCGGCAGATGCGGGGATCCGGGTGATAAGGGACGGACGAATCAGCAGCCGGGCCAAGGGGCGTGAGCTGCGGCTGGATGATGTCGATGAAGGGGTCTACAGAGTCGAGGCGCGGATCAACGGGAAGAGCTGGATCTACAGCAACCCGATCTGGGTGAAGAGGGGGGAGAAGTGAAGGGGAAGGTGGTTGCAGGTATTTGGCTGTCGATTCTGCTGGCGGCGAGCGGTGCCGGAGGGGAGGAGCCGCCGAAGCGAATAGTGTCGATGGCGCCGAGCGTTACGGAGACTCTCTTTGCACTGGGCCTGGGAGAGCGGGTGGTCGGCGTGACGGACTTCTGCGAGTATCCCCCGGCGGTGGAGAAGAAGGCGCGTATAGGGGGCTTCCTAAATCCTGACGTCGAGAGGATTCTTGCGCTGAGGCCGGACCTGGTGGTGACGCTTCCGAACGAGGCGGCGGAGGCGAAGCTGCGCGGCCACGGCGTTCCGATGGTGGTAACGCCCACGGACTCGATCAAGCAGGTGCTGGAGGCGTTCGTGATCATCGGATGCGCGACGGGGCGAGAGGAGAGGGCGAAAGAGCTGGCGGACGGGATTACGACGAAGCTGGAGCGTGTGAAGAAGCTGCTGAAGGATGCGCCGAAGCCGCGGGTGCTATTCGTGGTGGAACGGGACCCGATATTCGCAGCGGGCAAGGGGAGCTTCCTGGACGAATTGGTGAGAGTGTGCGGGGGGAAGAACGTTCTCGGGAACAGCAAGTTGCCGTTTCCGCAGGTGGGGATGGAAAGCGTGCTGTCACTATCGCCGGAGGTGATCATCGATTCGACGGTGGTCTCGAGAGCGACGAAGAAAGCAATTAAGGAGCGGATGGAAAGCTGGGCGAAGTGGAAGGACATTCCGGCGGTTCGCGACGGGCGGGTGCACGTGCTGAAGAGCAGTCGCGACATTGTGCCCGGCCCGCGCTTGGCGGAAGCGATAGACGACTTGGTGAAGATCATACATCCTGAAGTGAAGCTGGAGAAGAAGGGCGCGGGCGAGTGAAGAGGGTCACGGCGAGAAGGGTGCTGGGGGTGAGTGGAGGGATGGTGGTAGGGCTGTTGGTTGTGGCGGTGGTGTGCATGCTGGTGGGGAGCGCGGCGGGGTGGGGACGGAGCGGGAGGGCGTTCGCTGCGACGGTGGTTTCCCGAATGGGAGGAGGGGAGTGGTGGGAAGGCTGGGCCAAAGGCGTGCTGCGTGAGGCGGAGATGTCGACACTGTCGACGATAATCTTCGCTGAGAGGCTGCCGCGAGTGTTGTTGGGAGTGATAGTGGGGGCTGGTCTCGCAGCGGCGGGCGTGGTGTTCCAGGGGCTGCTGCGAAATCCGCTGGCAAGTCCCTACATTCTGGGAGTCTCGGCCGGAGGCGCGCTGGGAGCGGTGACGGCGATGAGGTTGAGCCTGATGGGGGCGTTCATGGGTCTGTCGTACATGACCGGATTCTCGTTCGTGGGGGCTCTGGCGGCGATAGCGTTGGTCTACTGGGTGGGGAGCCCCGGAGGAAGGACGAGTTCCGTCAGGCTGATTCTGGCGGGAGTGATCGTCAACGCGTTCTTCTCGTCAGTGACGATGTTTCTGAATTACACGGCCGACTTCACGCAGTCGCGGCGGATTGTCACGTGGTTGATGGGAGGGTTGTACCTGGCAGATTACGCCCGCGTGTGGCAGAGCCTGCCGTGGGTGGCTCTGGGGTTGGTCGTGCTATGGGCGATCAGCCGAGACCTGAACGTGCTGAGCTTTGGGGACCAGGCGGCGGCGCAGTTGGGGGTTAGCGTGGAGAGGGCGAAGCGTGTGGCTTTCTTCGGCGGGTCGCTGGTGACGGGCGTGTGCGTTTCGGTCAGCGGGCCGATAGGTTTCGTGGGGCTGGTGATTCCGCACACGATGAGATTCATTTTCGGGCCGGACCACAGGCTGCTGCTGCCGACGTCGGCGATAGCGGGAGGGGGTTTCCTGGTGGCATGCGACACTCTGGCGAGGGTGGGCTTCGGTGCGGCGGAGCTACCGGTCGGCGTGATTACGGCGTTTGTGGGCGGCCCGTTCTTCGTCTGGCTGTTGAGACGGTCGGGCCGGAGGAGGCTCGCCGGATGAGCGAAGAGCTGCTGGTAGAGACCGAGGGGCTTGGCTTCGCATACGGGCGCGTTCCGGTGTTCGAGGACGTGAACGTCAAGGTGAAGCGGGGGGAGTTCGTGGGGATCATTGGCCCGAACGGTTCGGGGAAGACGACTTTTCTGAAGCTGCTTTCCAGGGCATTGCGGCCCACGAAGGGCCAGATCAAGCTGGGAGGTGTGGATCTTAGGCACATGTCTCACAAGCATGTGGCGCAAAAGGTGGCGGTAGTTCCGCAGGAGTCGCGAGTCGGGTTTGAATTCACAGTGTTCGAGGTCGTGCTGATGGGGAGGACGCCACACCTTGGGTTCCTGTCGTTCGAGGGCAAGGAGGACGTAGAGGCGGCGAGACGCGCTATGGCGCTGACGGATACGGAGCGGTTTGCCGATCGGTTTCTGGACGAGTTGAGCGGGGGCGAGAGGCAGCGGGTGATAATAGCGCGAGCGCTGGCGCAGGAGCCGGAGGTCTTGCTGCTGGACGAGCCGACCGCGTTCCTCGACATAAGGTACCAGGTGGGGACGTACGATCTGGTGAAACGGCTCAATCGCGAGACGGGCGTCACGGTGCTGCTGGTCTCGCATGACGTGAACATTGCGGGAATGTACTGCGAGCGGCTGCTGCTGCTCGGCGAGGGTGGAGTGTATCGTGACGGCAAGACTGCGGAGGTGCTCGCGCCGGAGAACATCGAGGCGGTGTATCAGCAGGAAGTGGTGCTTGCCGAGGATCCTCAGCGGAAGCTCAAGTGGATGGTTCCGATAGGAGAGGAGGTGGACGGCGGATGCTGAGGGCGCGAGGTAACGGAATTGACAGAGTCCGGCGACTGCGTAACAATGCGAGACCAAGCAACGGAGCGAGAGGAGGGTCATGGAGCTTCTGAAGACGGGAGAGGTCGCAGAGAAGGCGGGGGTATCGAGGCAAATCATTCACATCTATACGACGATGGGACTGATAAAGGAGGAGCGGCGCACGCAGGCCGGTCACAGGCTTTTCAACGAGAAGGTATTGAAGCGGGTAGAGATGATTCGCGAACTGGTTCGCACAGGATACACGCTGAGGGACGTGAAAGAGATATTCATTAAACAGGGGAGGGCGTAGTCTCCCGAAGCTTACTCTCTGGCGATTCCGAAATTGGACGGAGGAGACCGTGAAGCTGTTCGTTTATAGCTGCAACATCATGAAGGACCTCGCGGCGCAGAGAAACCTGAAGTACACGAGCGCGGACGGCGCGGTGCTGGATGGGTACGAACTGGGATTCAAGAAGCCTTCGTTGAGGCAGGCGAACAAGGGGTATCCCAGCCTGGAGGAGAAGGAAGGAGCGCACGTGGAGGGAGTGCTCTACGACGTGGACGAAGCGACGCTCGCTTCTATCGACAGCTACGAGGGGATTCCGGACAGGTCCAAGAGGATCCCGGTAAAGGTGAAGCTGGTCAAAGACGGAAGCGAGGAGGAGTGCGAGACGCACTACGGGCTGGTGTTCAAAGAGGGGCTGAGGCCATCGGATCTGTACATCCGTCGGCTGCTTTCAGGAGTGGAGACTTACGGGCTGAGCGACGAGTACGCGGAGTTCCTGAAGACGTTTGATACGGTGAAGAACGAGCCGAGAAGATAGGTGAGCGCGAGCGTGTGTGGGTTCGACTACCTGCCGTGGCAGGGGGAGGCTGAGCGCAGATGAAAAGAAGGATAATGGCGTTGGTTCTGGCGGTCGCGACCGTGGTTGGCCTGGGGCATTCGTCGGCAGATGAAGCGCAACGCGTGAGCATGGAGAACGATGCGCTTCGGGTTGTGCTGGACGGGAAGACGGGGGCGTTCGTGTCGGTCTACAACAAATCTTCCGGCCAGGAGTTGGTGCCGGAGGCGGAGCGTTGGCGTGTGCCGTGGGAGCTGACGGTGGGTGTTGCGGGGGAAGGGGAGAAGCAGGTGTCCACGGCGGAGTCGTTCTCAGTCTCGCGGGCCGGGTATTACGGGGAGGGCGAAGCCTACGATCTTCGTTGGGAGGTGGAGGGCGGCATGACGGTGGCTGCGAGAGCGGAGCTTGCCGCGGGCGACGCGGCGCTGCGGCTCTATCCGGCGGTCTTGAGCGCTGCTACCGACAGCATGGTGGTCAAGCTGCGCTATCCGGTGTTCACGGGGATCGGGCGACTGTCGGCTCGGGAGGAGGAGAACTTCCTCGCGCATCCTGTTGCCGGCGGCTTCCTCTTTGACGACCCCTATTCTCTGTTCCAGACGAAAGCGGAGAGGGGACTGCGGAACTGCGTGTATCCCAACGGGTTCAACGCGCCAATGCAGTTCATGGTGTACTACGCCGACAAGGCCGGAGGGTTCTACCTGGGGTGTGAGGATCCGTACAACACGGTCAAGGAGATTGACTTCTACGCGCCGAGAGCGAGAGGACATCTGGCGGCGGCGTTTGGGCACTACTCATGGGACATGCATTTCGGGAACAGCCTGCGTTTAGGCTACCCGGTGGTGGTGGGGGCATTGAAGGAGGGAAACTGGTACGAGGGGGCGGAGCTTTACAGAGAGTGGGCGACGGGAACCGGGCCGGGGCATCCGGACTGGTGCAAGAAGGGGCGACTGGAGGATCGAGTAGAGCGGGGGGACGGGAGCAAGTGGCTGGCAGAGGAGGTGGGTTTCTGCACCTTCGGCATGCCGTCATCGATCGACGTGAGCGCGTGGATAGAGGCGTTCCACGAGGCTGCGGGGGGGCCGGTGTTTCACGTGTTCGGCCACGACTGGCCGAGGTGGGCCGGCAACCCCGAGGAGCAGGTGAGAATGAGGAAGGCCACGTTGGCGCTGGGGCTGGGGCCTTTCAACAACGTCCCGACCACGGCGTATGAGCGGGCGCTAGGTGTCGCGAAGGGCTTCCAGGGCGAGGCGGCTGTGAAGGAGTTCATGAAGGCGCTGTACGAAGAACGGGGATTGCAGCCGAAGGAGGATTATCCGTTCGAGGAGGCGCGGGTCCTTTTCGCCGAGGCGCCGAAGTTCGTGGATAGGACGAGAGGGGCTGCGGGCAAGCCGAAGCCGTGGTTCCCGTCGACAATGAATCAGAAGAACATCGATGCGCTTAAGCGGCTGGGGGATCATTTCGCGCTGTTCGAGTTCGATTTCTTCTCCTATGGGTTCGACTTGGTGCATTGCGGGCTGAACTCGTGGAATGAAGGGCCGCTGGCGTTCAATCCTCCGAAGGGCGGAGGATTCGCGGCGAATTGGATGGACCCCGGGACGCAGGTGTGGCAGGAATTTCACGCGGAGAGAGATGCACAGGCGAGCAGCGAGGTGGGATCAGACGCGGACTACTACGACATATCTTCGGCGGCGGTGCATGCGAGCCTGTTCTCCAACAGGACGGACAGGCTGCAGAGGCCGATGGGTTGGGGTAGGAAGCTTGTAGAGGAGTACCGGGCAGTTTACGAGACGACGAAGGCGGCTACGAGAGAGGCAAGCGGCGGGAAGTATGTGCCGCAGGGAAGCGAGGTGATGGCGGAAGTCTACATGGCGGAGATGGATTACGCCCAGTGCAGGGCCGGGGGAGGCGTGCAGAGCGACATGGAAGGTATAAGGTTCCTGGACTGGATGAAGGAAGGCAAGTGCCGGCGGATTCCGCTATTCACCTATGTCTATCACGAGTACGGTGGCGTGAAGATCGACGGGTGGGCGAAGCTTTCGAGGGAGTTCGGAGACATCTTCTACTATATTGCGTCGCAGGTTGCGCTGGAGGGAGGGGTACTCGAGCTGAATTATGAATTCAGCCCGCTGGAGCTTTTCGCGGGGATGGAGCCGCCGAGCTATCAGCTTCACTATCATTTGTGGATAGAGGCGGACGAGAGGCCGCTGGAGGTTGACCCAGGAAAACTGAAGTTCCTTCGGGAGATAACGAGGGCGAGGACACTCTTCGCGAAGGAGTTTCTTGCGTACGGCGAGATGATCAGGCCGGCGACGCTGGTCGGGCCGGAGCGCATGGCGGGGCTCGACTGGATTCACTATAACAGCATTCAGGGAAGGCGCGACAAGGGCGTGTTCACGGCCCCGAGCGTGGTTCACTACGGGTGGAGCGACAAGGGAGAGAAGCTGGGTTACGTCTTCTGCAACGTGCTGCCGCAAGCGCAGATGGTTGACGTGCTGGTAGACTTGAAGGAGACGCCACTGGAAGGAGAGCGGGTAAAAGTGTTTGAGATCACGTCGGGTGAGACGAAGCTGCTGGGGACCATAGACGGTGGACGGCGGGCGTTTTCGTTGGCGCTCCCGGCGCGACGGGTGGTTCTGCTGATGGTTAGGCCAACGCGCTGGGGAGGGTAAGGCCGGGCGTGATTTCGGAAGAGGGAAGACGGTGAGCGCAGGTGCTCAGAGCCCGGAGCCAGCGGTGGGATTCGAACCCACAATCTCAGCATTACGAATGCCGTGCTCTGCCGTTGAGCCACGCTGGCAAATGATGAAGTAGGTGATTATAGCTTCCCCCCTCTGAGTATTGCAACCACCAGCCAGACCCCGAGGACTCCCGCCATCAGATATCCCACCACTCCCAGCAGAGAGATGCCCTGGAAGGTGGGACCGACGCCCATAGCCACGATGAGCGAGGAGCCTATGATGATAGATGCGAGAGTGATGCTGAATGCCAACCGGTTGGAGGACTTGTCGAGCTCGGTGGTAAGGTTCTCGAGCCCTTCGTGTCGGAAGACAAGCTGGAGGCGGCCCTCCTGGATGCTGGTGATGAGGTTGCGGAGGTCCCGCGGAAGGCGCTGAAGGAGCCTTCCGACCTGCCAGAGTTCGGTGGAAAGCATGCGCTTGATCCGGCTGGGGGAGAAGCGCTCCTTTGATATGAGCTTGGCGGTGGATTCGGCAAGGGTGCCGAGGTCGTAGTCGGGGTCGAGACTTTTGGCAGTGCTGATAACGGCCACGAGAGACTTCCCCAGGAGAACGAAGTCGCGAGGCAGCATCACGTGGTGGCGGCGGGCGGTCTCGGTGACGTCGTTGAATACCCGCCTTATGTCGATCTGGCTCAGCGGCAGGCCGTAGTACTTGTCGAGGAGTTCGGCCAGGTCGGTCTTCAGTTCTGTGGCGTGAGTCTGGCGATCGAAGATGCCGATCTCCGAATAGATCTCGACGAAGGTGTCAACATCGCGGCGGGTGACTGCGAAGAGCGTGGCGGCAAGCTGCGATCGCATCTCCTCAGAAAGGTGTCCCACGAGTCCGAAGTCGACAAGGTTGATCTTGCCGTCGGGAGAGACGAGGAGATTGCCGGGGTGGGGGTCTGCGTGGAACATGCCGTGTTCGAGGTAGTGCTCCATGAAACCGATGGTCAGGTTGCGGGCCAAGGCTTTTCGGTCCACGCCTTGCTCTTCGAGTTGCTCGGTCATGTTGATCTTCGTGCCGGTGAGGCGCTCGAGGGTGAGCACGCTGGGCGAGGTGAATTTCCAGAAGACGTCGGGGGAGCGGAGTGTGGGGCTTTCGCGGGTTATCTCGCGGAAGCGCGCGGTGAATGCGGCTTCGGTGAGGAAGTCGAGTTCCTTGTGGATCTTGCGGGCGAGCTCGTCAACGATGACGGCGGGCCGGTAGACGCGCCATTCGGGGACGTACCTGAGCGCGAGATTGGTGAGGGCGCGGAGGATGTCAAGGTCTGACGTGACTGCGCGGTCGATGCCCGGGCGTTTGACCTTGACGACGACGGGGGTCCCGTCGGTCAGTACGGCGGAGTGTACCTGGGCGATAGAGCCCGAGGCAAGGGGCTCCTCGTTGAACTCGGCGAACACCTCGTCTACAGGGAGGCGGAGTTCGGCCTCGACGGTTTCCTTGGCAAGCGCACCGGGGAAGGGCTTCGCATGGTCTTGCAGCTTGCTGAGTTCAAGCACGAAGCTTTGCGGAAGCAGGTCGGGTCGGGCGGAGAGAAGCTGCCCCAGCTTGACGAAGGTGCCGCCGAGGTCCTGTAGGAGCATTGCGGCGCGCTTCGCGGCGGTTTCCTTTTCTCCGGCCGGGGAGGGGCGACGGTGCCTGCCACGGAGGCGGCTCACGACGGGCAAGTGACGGTGAAGGTTGAGCCGTGTGACGACGTGGCCGAATCCGTGCTTGGTGAGGACCTGGATGATTTCGGTGAGGCGCTGGGCGCTGCGGATGGTTCTGGCGAAACTAATGATGGACAACCGTGGCCCCCAGTTCTTTCTCGAGTTCGCGAAGCCGGAAGGCAGCGGCGGCGGCTCTCGGGGTTTCGCGAATCGCCCGGTACGCTTCCCTCGCTTTGTCCGGCCGGCCGGATTTCTCCAGCGCCAGCCCCAGATTATATCTGGACGACTCGGCCCATGCACCGTCGGGGTGAGCGTCGAGGTAGAGCTGGAGTTCGGAGGCTGCGTCTTCGTAGAGCCCGAGATCGTACATTGCCAGGGCGCGGAAGTACTTAGCGTCAGCGGCAACGGGCGGAGGGAGAAGTTTGGACGACAGAAGGGACGAGTAGCGGCGTATGCTGGTCTCGAGATTGCCTGAGATCTGTGCATCTCTGGCAGGAAGCAGCGGAATGAGATAGGAGTAGGCGGCTGCGGCCTGCTCCTGGTACTGGGCCGTCCCGAGGTCGTACCTGAGGTTGAAGGGATAGCCCCAGAGGTCGATGGCGTAGGGGCGACGGGGGTCGAGATAGCGGAGCTTGGCGTTGGACGGATCGATCTCGCCGTAGAGAGCTTCGGCAAGGCGCGAAAGCTCGTCGTTGAGGTCTGCGGAGACCTGGGGCGGGGGCGCGAGGTGCGAGAGGGCCGATTGGAGGAAGCGCATCCTGGAAGTCAGCGCCTCGGGCTCGGGCGCAATTGTGACGATCGCATTCTGGAAATGCGTGCGTCGGACGCGGTAGTCGGGGAGCGTTTCCCGCAGCGACGACAGCACTTGGGGGTCGTCAACCACGTCGTTGAGTCCGGCTTGGCCGCCGGCGGGCAGTTCCATTCGTACGCCATAGAAGGTGTCGAAAAGGAGCAGCTTCCCTCGATGGAGGACTCCTGCAAGCGCGTGCGGCGAGGTGTCGGCCTGGGGATCCCAAAGGACGACGAGGTAAGCGGGGAAACCGAGCTGGCGCGCGAGAGAGACGAAGACCCATGCGCTTCTGTCGCACGCCCCGTAGCCGCGGAGCATCACCTGAGCCGGCCAGGCGGGCAGCTCCGGGTGCGATGCGATGGGGGCCGACTGGATGTTGCGAACCGTCCAATCGAAGAGGGCGTCCAGCTTCTCTTCGGGAGAGTCGGCTTGGAGCGTGAGTCGCGAGGCGAGCGCATGGTAGAGTTCTGCCCGCCGAAGGTAGGGGATGTCGTCCTGGGAGAGGCGGGGGCTGCTGAGGTCCGCGGGTGTGAGACCCATGCGCTGTGCGGCGTCGATGAGCAGCGGCGTGGGCGGGTTCGGGTACGCCAGAGCAGGGGAAAGAGAGACGAGTTCGGGCAGTTGATCGTCCGCGAATAGAGAGGCGGCGAGGTGTTGAAGGACTGCGGAGTCTTGGGGGTTGCGCTGGAGCAACTCACGGTATAACTGGGCGGAGGCGGTGTAGTTCTCTCGTTCGAACTGATCGAGGGCGTCACTTTCGATGGAAGCGGCGGGGCTGCACGAGGAGCAAAGCAGGAGCGACGCTGCGATCAAGTTGAGCAGAGAGAAGGGACGCAGCATCAGTTCTAAGTCCTTTTCGGCAAAGGGTATTCCACAATCGAGCGTATCACCGGGCGCTTCCGGCGTCAAGCGAGGCTGTCTTCGGAAGCAAGGGCCTGTTTGATCCGGAGGAGGTCGGGGAGGAGGGCGCGCAGCTCGGGTAGGGGGAGGGAGTTCTCGGTGTCGCAGAGGGCGCGTTGGGGGTCGACGTGGGTTTCGACGAACACGGCGTGGGCGCCTGCGGCGACGGCGGCTCGAGTGAGGGACGGGATATAGCGGCGCAGGCCGCCGGTGGATGTCCCGAGCGCGCCAGGAAGCTGTGCGCTGTGGGTTGCGTCGTAAATCACAGGATAGCCGAGGTCGGACATGATCGAGATGGCGCGGAAATCGTTTACGAGGTAGTTGTAGCCGAAGGAGGTGCCGCGCTCGGTCAGCAGGATGGCCTTGTTCCCGGCGGCCTCGACCTTTTCGACGACATTTTTCATCTCCTGCGGCGAGAGGAACTGGCCTTTCTTGAGGTTGACTGGGAGGCCGGTGGATGCGGCGGCTTGGATGAGGTCCGTCTGCCTGCACAGGAAAGCGGGAATCTGGAGCGCGTCGAGGACCTGCGCGGCGGCGGGGACCTCTTCGACGGAATGGACGTCGGAAAGGAGCGGGAGGCCGGTCTCGGAGCGGACCTTTTCGAGCACCTTCAGCCCCTCTTCCAGCCCCGGGCCGCGATACGAGTTAATGGAGGAGCGGTTGGCCTTGTCGTAGGATGCCTTGTAAACGACGGGGACGGAGAGGTCGGAGGAGATGGATTTGAGCTCGCGGGCGATCCTGAGGCAGGTGTCGAGGTCCTCGATTACGCAAGGGCCCGCGATGAGAGGAAGGCCCGAAGGCGAGCCGAAGGTCACGTCTCGGACTTTGACGAGGGTGGTCTCAGACAAGCTGCCTCTCCCAAATGGAACCGGAGCTAAGGGATTATAGAGCCGGACGGCGTGGTGGTCAACGGAGCCAAAAGGCCTTGCAAGGATTCGAGGGGCGGTTATAATGCGATTCTGTGCAATGGGAGGCCGAGGAGATGCGTTGCGGCCTCGCTGGTCACCGTCAAGTGTTATCCTGTGGTTTTCCTTGGAGGCTAGAGCTGCGATGGGTGGAAGCGGTGTCATGTCGGAGGCGCAGGTATCGAAAGAGGTCGAGAAGATTCTGAGCAAAGGGACGCTCGCACGAGAGGACATAAGGCACCTTCGGGAGCTGGCGCTCTCGGGCCGCAACTACAGGGAGAGCGTGGAGGCGCGGCTGGAGGAGGTAGCGGGCGGGGAGGACAAGCTGAAGCTGGCGGCGGTGCTGCTGGCGCTGGGGCAGTTCGAGAAGGCGAGCAAGGTCGCAGGTTCGATCAAAGACGGTGCGGAGGCAAGTTTCATCTCGGGCCTGTGCCGCAAGGCGTTGGGGGATGACGTCGGCGCGATGAAGGCGTTCGGGGCGGTGCTCGAAGATGACCCGAAGGCGTTGGACGTTATGGTTGAGATAGGGGAGCTCAAGAGGCGGGAGGGAGACTTGGCGGAGGCGGCGAAGATAGCCGACAAGGTGCTGAAGAAGGACAAGAAGAATGTGGGGGGGCACCTTCTGAAGGGCCACTGCCACGAGACCGAGGATGAACTGGAAGAGGCGGCTGAAGAGTATGAGAAGGCGCTGGAGCTTGATCCTGCCAGCGGAGAGGCCGCATTCAGGGCCGGATACTTGATGAGTCTTCGCGGGGAAGATGAAGAGGCTATAGAGTACTACGAGAAGTGCATATCGTGCAGCCCGTCTTTCCTTAATGCTCATTTGAACTTGGGCGTTCTATACGAGGATACGGAGCAGTACGAGAGGGCGAGAAGGTGCTACGAGAGGGCGCTGGAGCTTGACCCGGCCAATCCGAGGGCGCTGCTTTTCCTGAAGGATGCCGTTGCTTCTCTGGACATGTACTACGACGAAGAACGCGAGAAGCGTGCGGACAGGCGGAACAAGATCATGCAGACGCCGCTTAGTGAATTCGAGCTTTCCATACGCAGCCGCAACTGTCTGGAGAAGATGAACCTGAGAACGCTCGGCGACCTGATGCGGACGACGGAGGAGGAGCTTCTGAATTATAAGAACTTCGGAGAGACATCGCTTCGGGAGATAAAGGACCTGCTTAGCCAAAAAGGGCTGAGACTGGGACAGGAAGTGGAGGAGAGCGAGGTAGATATGGTGCGGCAGGCCCTGACCGGAGAGACGGAAGGGGACGAGCGCCTGTCGAGACCGATTTCGTCACTGGAGTTGTCGGTGCGGAGCAGGCGGTGCATGGAGACGCTGGGCGTCGCGACGGTGGGCGATGTGACACAGAAGACGGCGCAGGAACTCTTGAACTGCAAGAACTTCGGGCAGACCTCACTGGACGAAGTGAACCTGAAGCTGGGTGAGTTGGGTTTGACACTGAGGCAGGCGGGACCGTCACAGTAGAGGACTGCGTATGCGGCTGCTTCTGCACACCTGTTGCGCCGGCTGCCTGTTGGGCGCGCTTTCGGGGCTTGAGGGGCGTGGGGCGGAGACGGTGTCCTTCTTCTTCAACCCCAACATTCACCCGCTGCTGGAATTCCGCAAGAGAGTGAAGGCGATGAAGGTGCTGCGGGATCAGTTGAAGGGTCAGCCGGAGATAATCGTGTGTGAGGAGTACGGTTTGAAGAGGTACCTTCGCGAGGTCGCGCCGGACGGGGAGAAGGACTGCGCCAAGTGCTACGAGGTGCGACTGCGCGAAACGGTGAGACACGCGGCGGAGGAAGGGTTCGATGCCTTTTCGACCACGCTCCTGGGAAGCCACGAGCAGGACCACGAGATGATCCGCCGGGTAGGTGAGAAGGTTTCGGGAGAAAGCGGCGTCGAGTTCCTATATGCGGACTTGCGGCCTGGGATGGAGAGCGGGCTTGCAGAGGCAAAGAGAAGGAATCTCTATCGGCAACAGTATTGCGGGTGCATTTTCAGCGAGGAGGAGAGGTACAAGGACACGGGGGCTGAGACGTACAAGGGGGGCGGGGGATGATTGGGCGGATTGCGAAAGTGGTGCTGCTGACGGGCGTGGCGCTTCTGCCCGTGATTTTCGTCTCGTGCAGCCGGCCGAAGCCGGAGCCGCTGGTTTACACGGGGTATCTTCCCGGGTCGCCGATGGTGAAGATCGCACTGGCGAGGCGGAGCGCGAACGTGACCATCGGATGCGAGGCGGATTTCGAGATGCGCGGGGGAAGGTCGGGAAAGCTGCTGGACTCGGGGAACGGTCTTAAGGATGTTAAGGTGTCGGCCGAGGACGGCGAACTGCTGGTCGGTGGCAAGGGAACTCGTTTGCGCGAGCTAAAGCTGACGACGATGACAGACGGGACGCTGCGAGTGAACGGGGTGAGATACAGAGGGGAGCTGAGCATCTACGTGGACGGGAACGACGGGGTCACGGTTGTGGAGGCAGTCGATCTGGAGAGTTACCTCATGGGAGTTTTGGGGAAGGAAGTTTACCTGACATGGCCGAGGGAAGCGCTGGAGGCGCAGACCGTCGCGGCGAGAACGTACGCACTGTACAGGATGAAGATACGTAAGCCCGGCGATCCGTACGACATGGCGATGGGATACAGATACTCGCAGGAGTACGGAGGCGTGGATGCGGAGAGGCCCATATCCAGAGACATTATAGACGAGACGCGTGGGGTCATTTTGACGTATCAATGGAGAATCTTCCCAGCGTATTACTCCTCGGTATGCGGTGGGCACACGAGAAGCGTGGAAGGGGTCTTCGGGGAGAAGGAGATCATGCCGCTGTCCGGCGTGCCGTGCGATTTTTGCTCGGGAGCCAAGGGTTACAGGTGGGAGGCAAGACTTTCGGAGCGCGAGATAGGCGACGATATGGCTGCAGCCGAACTTGGTGTGGGAGAAGTGCGCGACGTGCGCGTCGTGGATGAGAGCGGCTACTGGGTGAGAGTGGAGGGAAGCGACAAGAGCAGGCGAATCAGCGCGCAAGATTTCAGGCTTGTCGTCGGGTCGACGAAGGTCAAGAGCCCGGAGTTCGAGGTGAGGCGTGCTGGGGGCGAGTTCATTTTCACGGGAAAGGGCTTCGGGCACGGGGTGGGAATGTGTCAATGGGGAACAGAAAGAATGGCGAGGAAGGGTTACTCGTCTACGGAGATTCTGAAGTACTACTATCCTGGGGCAGAAGTGGTGAGGGTTTACTGAGGCATGAGAGGGCAGTCGCAGGGAGAAGGGCGGGGATTTGCCTTTGAGGTCACTGCGACTGACGGGAGATCCGGGGCGAGGCGGGGCCGGATAACCACTCCGCACGGCGAGGTGAAGACGCCGGCGTTTATGCCGGTGGGCACACAGGCGACGGTCAAGGCCGCGGCTCCTGCGCAGGTGGGCGAGACCGGGACCGAGATGCTGCTGTGCAACGCTTTCCACCTGACGCTCAGGCCGGGGGAGAAACTGGTAGAGCGGCTCGGAGGGCTGCACCGGTTCATGGGCTGGAACGGCGGCATTCTGACCGATAGCGGCGGATACCAGGTGTTCTCGCTGTCGGAGCTAAGGGACGTGACGGAGGACGGGGTGGAATTCCGGTCACCCGTGGACGGGAGTCTGCTTTTCATGTCACCGGAGCGGGCGACGGAGATCCAGAACGCACTGGGAGCGGACGTGATCGTTGCCTTCGACGAGTGTGTGGAGTATCCGTGCGAGCGCGGTTACGCGAAGGCGGCGATGGAGCGAACGCTGGCGTGGGCGGAGAGGTGCAAGAATGCGCACGCGAGAGAGGATCAGGCGCTGTTCGCGGTGGTGCAGGGGAGCGTGTTTGAAGATCTGCGGAAATCCTGCGCGCGAGAGCTTGTGAGAATCGGCTTCGACGGTTATGCTATCGGGGGCCTGAGCGTTGGCGAAGGCCCGACGCTTATGATGGAGGCCCTGGAGTACTCGGCGGGTGAGCTTCCGCAGGACAAGCCGAGGTACCTGATGGGCGTAGGACCACCCAGTGATATTTTGGAGGCGGTTCAACGCGGGGTAGACATGTTCGATTGTGTTCTGCCAACGAGGAACGGCAGGAACGGGTATGCGTTCACATGGGACGGGGTCGTGCGTCTGAGGAATAGAAGACACCGGGAAGACGCATCGCCGATTGACGGGACGTGTGATTGCAGTGCGTGCAAGAATTTCTCGCGAGGGTATATACGTCATCTTTTCAACGCGGGAGAGATCCTCGGCCTAACGCTGGTGTCGCTGCACAACATAAGGTTCTTCCAGCGTTTGATGGAAGGTATACGGGAGGCGATAGAGGGAAGGTGCTTCCTGGAGTTCAAGGAGGAGTTTCTGGCCCGATACAAGGAGAGTTGAGGCGATGGGTATGCTACTCGGATGGCTGGTATTTGCGCAGGAGACGCAGACGAGCGAAGGCGCGCCGACGGGCGCGCCGGCTGGCGCGCTGCTGCAATGGGTCGTGCCGCTTGGGCTGCTTTTTGTCGTGATGTACTTTTTGATGCTGCGGCCGCAGAGGAAGAAGGATCAAGAGCGGCGGGAGATGCTTTCGAGCATAAAAAGAAACGACCACGTGGTGACGATCGGCGGGATACGTGGCGTGATCACGTCGGTGAAAGAGGACGAACTGGTTCTGCGCGTGGACGATGCGAAGGACATAAGGTTGAGATTCTCGCGGAGCGCGATTTCGCGAGTGCTGAAGTCTTCGGAGGGTGAAGGGCCCGACACGGACGAGTAACGAATGAGAGGCCGCTCTCCCCTCGGAAGGCCGGTGTGATCGCGATAAGACTACACGGAAGGTAACGACATGGACAGGACCCGTATCTGGCACGTTTTGGTGATCGTGTTTGCGGTGGCGCTCTCGCTGTGGTTCGCCACGCCGCCGATGAGGGTGGTGCTCGAGCGTCGCGTGGTTACTGAAATCGAGGAAGAGGGCAAGTGGGTCGACGGCGGCGAGGAGATTCAGTTCGCCAGCAACTGGGGCTGGCTGATCCGGGACAAATACACGGAAAGACGGCTGGTCAGCGAGAGCAAAGAAGGGGCGCGCGTTGAGAGGAGATACATCGAGGAGGAGATAGGGCGTTCGAGGATCGCTCTGGGGCTGGACCTGCGGGGAGGTTCGGAGCTGCGGTACAGGATGGTGGGTGCTGGGGGGCTTTCAGATGCCGAAGATGCATACGCGAGAACTGAGGCGATAGTCAAGACGAGAATCGACGTCCACGGATTGAAGGAGCCCGTGGTGCATCGGGAGGGGGGAAGCAATCTGCTGGTGCAGATCCCCGGGGCAAGCCGGGCCGAGGTGGAGAGGGTAAAGGAGATAATCGAGGTCGCCGGGACGCTGGAGTTCCGGCTGGTCTCTCCGGACGAGGAGAAGACTGATGAGGCGATAGCTGCCGGCAGGGCCCCGCGCGGGTTCCACCTCTACGAGCAGACGCAGGTCCTCGAGGGCAAGGAGATGAAGAAGCAGGTGCTCGTTGACGATACGCCGGTGCTTACTGGGGAAGCGCTTACGGAGGCGAAGGCCGGAACCGACCCGATGGGCAGGTGGGAGGTGAGGTTGGCGCTGGAGCGGAGGCTGTGGAGCCGGTTCGAGCGCATAACTTCGGATCACGCAGGGGAGCCACTGGCGGTCGTGCTGAACACGAGGCGGGAGCGAGGGGAGATTGTCGAGCCAGGGACCCTGTATTCAGCCCCGATTATCAAGGGGGCAATACCTGGCGGCCGGCCGGTGATATCGAACACGGGGCGCACTATAGGGCTGGGAATGGAGGCGGCGGAGGACCTTGCCACGATACTTCAGTCGGGCAGTCTGCCTCTGGGCCTGGTGCTTGAGTGGGAGAGCTTTGTGGGCCCGAGCCTGGGGGAGGATTCGATCAGGAGCTCGGCGAAAGCGATCGCCATCGGAGTGATCGCGGTGCTGGTGTTCATGGGTATTTACTACATGGCGATGGGGCTGGTGGCCAACTTCGCCATGTGCCTGGACCTGATCTTCATAATGGGGGCGCTGGGGCTTTTCCGGGCGACGCTGACGCTTCCGGGGATCGCGGGCCTCATCCTGACGGTGGGTATGGCGGTCGACGCCAACATACTGATCTTCGAGCGCATAAGGGAGGAGAAGGCGAGAGGGGGTATTTCGCTGGCGACGGCTGTGAAGAACGGCTACCAGCGGGCGTTCGTTACGATCCTGGACGCGAACCTTACTACGTTGATAACGGCGCTGATCCTCTATTACGTTGGCACGGGGCCGATAAAGGGCTTTGCGATTACGCTTTCCGTGGGCATCGTGGCCAGCATGTTCTCGGCGGTATTCGTGACGCGGGTGATAGTCAACGTGCTGGTGGAGAAGGGGATACTGCGAGAGCTGAGGATCGTTGAGCTGGTGTCGAAGCCGAATATCCCGTTCATGCGTCACAGGAAATGGGCGGCGATGGGGTCCGTAGCGGTTGTGGTGGTGGGCCTGGCGGTCTTCTTCGGACGCGGTCAGGACAAGCTGGGAATAGACTTCACGGGGGGAGTGCTGGCGGAGATAGCGCTGGGGAAACCCATGGCGACGAGCGAGGTGAGGGACAGGATTGCGTCTGCGGGGCTTTCGGGCGTTCAAGTACAGAGCGTGTGGGCGAAAGACGTGGAGCTTTCATCCGGCGGAGCGAAGGCGACGCACTTCGAGGTGCGGAAGAAGCTGGATGCCGGCGAGGAAGGGAGTGCGGACGAGCAGGAGTTCCTGGCGGCTCTACGCGCGGCGTTCGCTGCAGAGCTGCAGCCGGAACCTTTCGTGAACGTGAAGAAGATTCCAGCGAAATCCGGGGGGGAGGAGCAGGAAGCCTACGCGGGCGGGACGTCGTTGGTGATGAATTTGGAGAGGCCGCTGTCGTTGGGGCAGGTGAGGGCGGGACTTGCGTCGGTGGGCTTCGATGATGCATCGGTTGCACCGATTGGCGGCGGTGAGGATCAGAGGAGGCTGTATTCTTCGGTGGTGTTGAAGGTCAAGTCGGATAAGCCTACGGAAGTCAAAGCGCGGCTGGAGGAGACGTTCGGCGTGACCTCTCCGTTCCCTCGTGTGGAGAAGATCAGCGGAAAGGTCGCAGAGGACCTGACGACGAAGGCGTACATGGCGATAACATTCGCTCTGGTTGCGATAGTCTTGTACATTTGGATCAGGTTCGAGCTACTGTTCGGATTTGCTGCGGTGGTGGCTCTGGCGCACGACGTGGCCATAGCGGTGGGGGTTCTGGCGATTGTCGACGGGATAGGCCTGCTGAGCGCCAAATTCAGCTTGCCTATCGTCGCGGCGCTGCTTACCATAATCGGCTACTCGCTGAACGACACAATCGTGGTGTTTGACAGGCTCAGGGAGAACCTAGCCAGTGGGCGGCGAATGGGGTACACGGAGATGGTGAATCTGAGCGTGAACCAGACGCTGTCGAGGACGATTCTGACGTCGTTTACTACGTTTTTGGTCGTGCTGGTGCTGTTCCTGGTGGGGGGACGGGCGAACGCCGCGTTGGGCGGATTTGCATTTGCGTTGATGGTGGGTATAGTGGTGGGGACTTACTCGTCGATCTTCGTCGCGAGCGCACTTGTGGTCGAATGGCATAAAAGACGCCAGCGGGCTTGAGTTCGAGGCGCTGGTTGAAGATATAAGTAGTATAGGGCTCAGGCGAACAATGGAGCGAAAGGGGGAGCCCCCGGGGTAGAGAGACTTGGGGGAGGGGGGGATTGGGTCGCAAGGGGGTTGCGACGGTAGAAGCGGGAGGATACGAGCCGACGGAGATTCGGTATGCACGGAGAGCGTCCAGAGGAGATTCGGAATGAGCAAGACGCAGAAGCTTGCCGCGTTTGTGACGACCATCGTTGTTATCCTGGTGCTGATATTGATATCCCGAGAAGGCGGACAGAGCACTCCAGAGTTCGTGCCGAACGACTTTCTCCTGGGCGAAGCGCAGGAAAGCTTCAAGGTGACCGAGATCCCGCCTCTGCCGGAGGCTGAACGAGAGGCCGACATTGCACGTTTGGTGGTGGAGCTTGGGGCCTCTGAGAAGGGCGAGGAGGAAGCCGTCACACCCGGCGTCCCTCTCGCTGTAACGGTCAAATCGGCCGAAGAGGAGCTAAGTCCGCCCCAGCCCAGGACATACGTGGTTGCAGCGGGGGATACTTTTATCGGAATTGCGGAGAAGGTCTACGGCGACAAGACGAGGTGGCAGGAAATCTTCGAAGCGAACCGCAAGCAGGTTTCGGACCCGTCACGTCTCGCGGTGGGGCAGAGGCTGATAATACCGTCCGTGGTGAAATCGGAACTGAAAGCTGAGAAATCGCTCCTTCCATCGGTGGGGAGTCTTAGCCACGTGGTTCAGCGGGGGGATACGCTGTACAAGCTGGCCGAGAAGTACTACGGCGACGGTTCCCACTGGGAGGACATCCACGCGGCGAACAGGAAGGCCATCCCCAATCCCAACAGGCTGGAGTTGGGGCAGAGACTGGTCATCCCGGCCAGGTCCGGTGCCTCGGCTGACTGAGGACGAACGGGGGGTAAGCGGTCTAGTCGTACGTTCCCGGCTGGTGAGGGGGCTATGTCTCTACTTGTAGTGGGGTCGGTCGCACTGGATACTGTCGAGACCCCTCACGGCAAGGTGGAAGAGGCGCTTGGGGGGTCGGCGGTCTACTTTTCGTTGGCGGCGAGGCTCTTCACTGACGTCAAGCTCGCAGGTGTTGTCGGCGAGGATTTCCCAGAAGAGTGGAAGGGGTTACTTAGCGAGAAGGGGATCGATATTGCGGGTTTGGATGTCAGGTCGGGGAAGACCTTCCGCTGGAACGGCATGTACCGGGGCACGATGAATGAGGCGACGACACTGGGTGTTGACCTGAATGTGTTTGGGGACTATGAAGGGCGTCTGGGGGAGGAGCTTCGTGGCTGCGACTACGTTTTTCTTGCGAACGGCAGCCCGGTGCTGCAGCGCAGCGTCATTCGTCAGATGAAAGAGCCGAAGCTGATCGTGTGCGACACGATGGATCACTGGATAGAATCGCACCGGGGGGAACTTGATAAGATGCTTTCGGAACTGGACGGGGTGGTGATGAACGAGGGGGAGGCGAGGATGTACACAGGGGAGAGCAATCTGGTGGCTGCGGCGAGGAAGCTATTGGAGAGCGGCGTGAGGTTCGCGGTCGTTAAGAAGGGCGAGCATGGGGCCTTGGGGATGACCAGAGAGGGCGCGTTTGCGCTGCCGTCGGTCCCTGTGGAAGAGGTGAGGGATCCGACGGGCGCGGGGGACAGCTTTGGGGGGGCGATGATGGGGTACATGGCCGGCGAGAAGGCTCACGGCCACGAGACGCTGCGGAAGGCGGTGGCTTACGGTTGCGTTGTGGCTTCTTTCACGGTAGAAGATTTCAGCGTCGAGAGGCTTGCGGGAGTGACGAGGGATGAGGTGGAGGAGAGATTCCGTGCGTACGCCGAAATGCTGAGACTTGAGGAGCAGTGAGTAGGGCCGATCGATGGCAACGAGAGCTTTCATCTGCGTTGAACTGGACGAGGGAATAAGGAAGGGCGTGGCCGGGCTCCAGCGGAGGCTGGGGGCCGGCAATCTGGTCAAATGGGTGGAGGAGGAGAACCTCCACTTGACGCTTAAGTTCATGGGCGATCTGAGCGACGAGCAGGTGCTGATGACGAGCAGGATACTGCACAGCGCGGTGAACGGGTTTGAGCCGTTTGAGTTCGAGCTGAGAGGGATAGGAACGTTCCCCCGATCCCGGGCGCCGCGAATAGTGTGGGTAGGCGTGAAGGACGAAGCGGAGATTCTGTCCAAGCTTGCAGGAAGGCTGGAGGAAAGTCTGGAGCCCGTGGGAGCAAAGAAGGAACCGAGGAAGTACGTGCCGCACTTGACCATAGGACGGGTGCGAGGCACTCGGGGCGCGGGGCGACTGCTTGACAAGGTCTCGAAGAACAGGAGCTACGAGGGCGGAACCCAGAGAGTGGAACGATTGACTTTCATGAGAAGTGATCTCACGCCATCAGGTCCGATATACTCGCCGCTTGAGCGGATACATATTGGTCGGTAAAAAGCCCTGAACGTAACGAGGAGTGCGAGATGGCGAAGAAGGAAGACAAGGAAGACAAGGAGGACAAGAACAGGGAAGAAGCGCTTGATCGGGCTCTCGAGCAGATAAAGAAGCAGTTCGGCAAGGGAGCGATCATGAAGATGGGGGAGGGGGGGTATGCGGAAGTCGAGGGGATACCGACGGGGGCGCTTTCCTTGGATATAGGATTGGGTGGCAGGGGCGTGCCGCGAGGGCGGGTTACGGAGATATTCGGGCCGGAGGCATCGGGGAAGACGACGCTCTGCTACCACATAATGGCGAACGCGCAGAAGGCGGGGGGCATCGCGGCGTTCATCGACGTTGAGCACGCGATGGAGCCGGCATATTGCAGGCAGGTGGGGTTGGACCTGGATTCGCTTCTGGTGTCGCAGCCGGACGCGGGCGAGCAGGCACTGGACATAGCTGAGCTTCTGATAAGGAGCAACGCCGTCGATCTTGTGGTGCTGGATTCGGTTGCTGCGCTGGTCCCTCGGGCGGAGCTTGAGGGCGAAATGGGTGACACGCACGTCGGTCTCCAGGCACGATTAATGTCGCAGGCGCTGCGGAAGCTTACGGCTGCGATTTCGAAGTCGCGCACGGCGATGATTTTCACTAATCAGATCCGGGAGAAGATCGGGGTAATGTTCGGCAACCCGGAAACCACGCCGGGGGGTCGGGCACTTAAGTTCTATGCATCGGTTCGTATTGACATACGACGAATCGCGAGCATAAGGGAGGGCGACAAGATAATCGGGCAGCGGGCTAAGGCGAAGGTGGTGAAGAACAAGGTTGCCCCGCCTTTCAGAAACGCGGAGTTCGACATCTTGTGGGGAGAGGGCATCTCGTGGGAGGGCGACCTCCTGGATCTGGGAGTCGGGCTTAAGATTGTGGACAAGATGGGGAGCTGGCTTTCGATGGGAGATACGCGGCTGGGACAGGGGCGGAACAACGCCCGGGCATTCCTGAAGGAGAACAAAGAGGTCGCGAAGGAGCTGGAGCAGGAAATCCGGAAGAGTATGGGGATGGGCGGCCCGACTACCGAGACACAGCCATAGTGGACGCAAACGAGCTTCGCAGACTATTCCTTGAGTTCTACGAGGCGAGGGGGCATAAGATCTGCCCCAGCGATTCCCTCGTGCCCGCCAACGACCCCACTATCCTCTTCACCCCTGCGGGAATGAACCAGTTCAAGGACCAGTTCCGCGGGAAGGGGGTAACGTTCCGCCGCGCCGCCACCTGTCAGAAGTGCCTGCGGACCGACGACATAGATAAGGTAGGGCACACGCCGGGGCATCATACATTCTTCGAGATGCTGGGCAATTTCTCCTTCGGTGACTACTTCAAGGAAGAGGCGATACTCTGGGGGTGGGAGTTCCTTATCGAGGAGCTGAAGATCGATTCCGAGCGCCTGAGCGCCTCTGTTTACGAGAAGGACGAGGAAGCGCTGCGGATCTGGGTCGACAAGGTGGGCCTGCCGGAGGAAAAGGTCAGGCTGCTGGACGCGAGCGAGAACTTCTGGCCGCCCAACGCGCAGACGGAGGGGCCCAACGGCGTCTGCGGCCCTTGCTCGGAGATCTTCTTCGACGTGGGCCCCGAAGCCGGCGACGATAGGCTTGTGGAACTCTACAACCTGGTTTTCACGCAATTCAACCGCGCGGACGGAGGAGTTCTGGAGCCGCTTCCGTCCAGCAATATCGATACGGGGATGGGCTTCGAGAGAACGCTGGCGGTGCTCCAGGGGGTGAAGACGGATTTCGAGGCGAGCCTCTTCGTGCCAATAATCGACGAGATATGCAGGCTGACGAAGAAGAAATACAATCCGGCGAAGAAGACCGCTCTCCGCTTCCGGCGTATAGCCGACCACGTGCGCGCGGTTGTCTTCTGTATCGGTGACGGGATCCTGCCTTCCAACCAAGGGCGCGGGTACGTGGTGAGGCGTCTCTTGAGGCGCGCGGTGATGGATGGGCGTGAGTTGGGCATGGCAGAGGAGAATTTCCTGTACGGTCTGGTCGCGACGATAACGGAGGTCATGGCTGAGCCGTACCCGGAGCTGGCAGGACGACGCGAGAACATCGCCCACATCATTCGGGCTGAGGAAGAGAGCTTCCAGGCCACGCTGGCTCAAGGCTTGCCGAGATTGCACGAAATGCTGGATGAGGCAGTGGCAAGCGGGATGGGAGCCTTGTCAGGGGATGATGCATTCCTTCTTCACGACACTTACGGTATTCCCGTGGATATTGTCTCCGCGGAATCTGCCGCTAGGGGTCTAGACTTCGAGAAGATGCGTTCCGGGTTCGACAAGCTCCTGGAGTTGCAGCGGGACCACTCACGGAAGAAGACAAAGCTCGTTGGGGATATTTTCGGCGGTGGGGTTCTGGCGGAGCTGAAGGACAAGCTGGGCGCGACGGAGTTCCTGGGATACGGGGCGCGAGAGGCCAAGGGCAAGCTGGTCGCGATAATCAAGGGGGAGGAGTCGAAGTCGAGTGCGGGCACTGAAGACGGGGAGGTGGAGTTGCTTTTCGACAGGACTCCGTTTTACGGCGAGGCCGGCGGACAAGTGGGGGATACGGGCGAGATAACCGGAAAAGGGGCGGAGGCCGAGGTGCTGGGGGCGCAGAGGGTTGAGGGGCTGATAGTGCATCGCTCGAAGGTGACAGAAGGGAAGATGAAGGTTGGGAAGGAGTACGAACTTAAGGCTGATGAGGGCCGAAGGCAAGCGATCGCAAGGGCCCACACGGCAACGCACCTTCTGCACAGGGCGCTCAGAGAGATTCTTGGGGAGCATGCCGAGCAGGCGGGGTCGCTTGTGGCTCCGGACAGGCTTAGGTTCGATTTCCCGCATCCCCAGCGCGTGGAGCAAAAGGAGTTGCGCGAGATAGAGAGATTGGTCAACGGATGGGTACTGGACAACCGTCCGCTGGGGACGTATGAGAGCAACTACGAGAAAGCTAGAGAGGAAGGGGTGGTTGCGCTTTTTGGGGAGAAGTACGGTGATGAGGTAAGGGTGGTAGAGGTCGCCGGTCTCAGCAAGGAGTTGTGCGGGGGGACGCATGCGAAGGCGACGGGGGACATAGGGTCTTTCCTTATTGTGTCGGAAGGTTCGATAGGCGCGGGGGTGAGAAGGATTGAGGCGGTGGTGGGCGAGTTGGCCGTAGGCAGAATGAATGATCTACGGGGCGAGATGTCGGATGCGTGCTATCTGCTTAAGTGCCCGGAGGGGCGGCTGAGGGAGCGGTTAGATGAAGTGCTGGCGGAAGTGAGGGAACTGCGACGCGAGGTGACCCGTCTGAAGCAGGCGGGGCCGAAGAGTGCGCTGGGCGACCTGGAAGAAGCGACGGAGATGGTGGGAGACGTAAAGGTGGCGATTGCGGGTTTCGAAGACATGGGGATGGACGAGCTGCGTGCGCTGGTGGACAAGCTGCGGGGTAAGGAGAAGACGGTGGCGGTATTGGGGTCGCGGAGCAAAGGACGCGCACATATCGTGTGCGGATTGAGTAAGGATATGGTCGCCGGCGGACTGGACGCCGCAGAGCTGGTGCGAGAGGTGGCAAAGGAGGTCGACGGCGGCGGTGGGGGCCGAAAAGACATGGCCCAAGCGGGAGGAGGGAAGCCGGAGGGGTTGGAAAGGGCGCTCGAGAGGGCGCGCGAGGTGGTGAAGGAGCGGCTTGCGAAGCGAGGCGGTGATTGACGGGGGGAGCGGGTGGGGGATAGAATAAGTATTTTGGCTTGCTCGGGCGAACTCAATGAGAAGGAGTCAAGCAAATGCCGGTTCCGAAGAAGAGGCAATCGCATTCAAGAACCCGCAAGAGGCGCGCGCATGACGGGTTGCGGGCCAAGAGCCTAGCGACCTGTCCCAGGTGCAACCAGGCGAAGCCGCCGCACACGATCTGTCCCAACTGCGGACATTACGCGGGGCGTTCGGTGCTGGAGATGGAGGAGAGCTAGGCTATGCGCGTCGCCATTGACGCAATGGGCGGCGATTTGGCCCCGGCCGACCTGGTCAAAGGAGCAGTGGAGGCCGCGCGCCAGGGTGCGGCCAGGGAACTGCTGGTGGTGGGGGACGAGAGCCGGATTCGGGAGGAGATGCGCTCTCTCGACTACGATGGCGAAGGAATACGGGTCGTGCCCGCCTCCCAGGTGGTTGAGATGGACGAGCAGCCCATCAAGGCCATAAGGGGCAAGCCGGATTCGTCGGTTCTGAAGGCGGTCAAGCTGGCGGCTTCGGGAGAGGCGGATGCGGTCATAAGCGCGGGCAATACCGGAGCGTTCGTGGCCGCAGCGACGCTTTCGATGAAGCTCCTCCCGGGAGTGCAGAAGGCCGGTATAGCGATCAGTTTCCCTACCTATCACCGTACGTGCACATTGATCGACGTAGGCGCGAACGTGAACTGCCGGGCAGAGCATCTGCTTCAATACGGTCTTATGGCTTCGGAGTTCGCCAAATGCATGTTGGGGGTAAAGGATCCTCAGGTAGGGCTGTTGAACATCGGAGAAGAGGGGAGCAAGGGGAACACGCTGGTGAAGAAGGCGCGCAAGCTGCTGGCGGAGAGCCCGTTGAGCTTTATCGGCAACATTGAGGGCAGGGAGGTGTTCTCGGGCGGGTGCGACGTGGCGGTGTGCGATGGCTTTGTGGGGAACGTGGTGCTGAAGGTGAGCGAGGGGCTGTTGGAGGGTTTGTACAGAGTGGTGGAGGAGGCGGTTAAGAGCCTTGAGAAACGGAGAAGCGAGGAGGAAGCGCTGCTGGGGATGCTGGAGAAGCGCACGAATTACGCTGAGTTCGGCGGGGCGCCGCTTCTGGGTGTGGACGGCATCTGCATCATATGTCACGGCAGGTCCAACGCGGCTGCGATAAAGAACGCCATCGCTCGAGCGGCCACATTTGCACGGGAGCAGGTGAACCGGAAGATCGTTCCCGCATTGAGCGGCGCGTAGCGCATTCAGCCGCCAAGAACATCTTGGAGTGACAATCGAGAATGGCTGAAATACGAAAAGTGGGGGTTGCCGGTACCGGGTCGTACGTTCCCGAGCAAGTTTTGACGAACTTCGACCTGGAGAAGATGGTAGATACCAGCGACGAGTGGATAACCACGCGGACGGGCATCAGGGAGAGGCGGATAGCGGCGGAAGATCAGGCCTGTTCGGACCTCGCGGTGGAAGCGGTTCGGCGTGCGCTGGATGACGCTAAGACGAAGCCCGAGGAGCTGGATCTTCTGGTAGTTGGCACTATCACTCCCGACAAAACGCTTCCTTCGGCGGCGTGCTACCTTCAGGACAAGCTGGGTGCGAAGAACGCGGCGTGCTTCGATGTTGTGGCGGCGTGCTCCGGGTTCATCTACGGCATGGCGAGCGCATGGAAGTTTGTGGCCAGCGGAATGATGGAAAAGGCGGCCGTGGTGGGCTCGGAGGTCCTCTCGCGCATAACCAACTATGAGGACAGAAGGAGCTGCATACTGTTTGGGGACGGAGCGGGCGCGGCGATTGTTGCACCAGCCGAGAAGGGATACGGGGAGATCCTCTACAGCTACCTGGCCGCTGACGGTTCGGGCGCGGAGATGATGCAGACGCCCGCGGGGGGGTCGCTTGCGCCGGCCAGCCACGAGACCGTGGATGGGCGAGAGCACTACATGCGCATCCGGGGGAGGGAAGTGTTCAAATTCGCGGTGGACACGATGCGCTGGCTCGTTGCCGACGCCATGGAGCACTGCGCTCTGAAGCCCCAAGACGTGAAACTCGTCGTTCCACACCAAGTGAACTACCGGATCCTGGAATCCGCCGTGAAGAAGCTGGATATCCCCATGGAAAGGGTATACATAAACATCGACAAGTACGGTAACACTTCTGCGGCATCTATCCCCATAGCACTGGACGAGGCGAGGAAGGAAGGACTAGTCGGGCCCGGTGACCACGTGGTACTGGTCGCATTCGGCGGCGGTTTGACGTGGGCATCCATGGTTATAAGGTGGTGAGAGAGTTGGGCAAGGTGGCGTTTATCTTCCCCGGGCAGGGGGCACAGCATGTGGGAATGGGACGGGATGTGTATGAGAACTTCGAGGAGGCGAGGGAGCGGTACGAGAGGGCGAGCCAAGTGCTGGGTTTCGATCTGGCGAAGGTCTGCTTCGAGGGGCCCGAGGAAGAACTGGCCGCCACTCCGGTGAGCCAGCCTGCGATCTTGGTCACCAGCATAGCGCTGCTCGACGCGGCCAGAGGGTCGGGTGATCTGCCTGATGTTGCTCTGTCGGGCGGGCTGAGCTTGGGCGAATACACCGCGCTTGCATTCTCGGGGGCACTGGAATTTGAGGATGCGGTTGCGCTGGTTCGCAAACGCGGAGAGTACATGCAGGGGGCGGCGGACGCCAACCCAGGCGGGATGAGTTCCGTGATTGGGCTCGAGCGCGACGAAGTGGAAGAGGCGTGCAGCGGCGCTTCGGAGGTGGGAGAGGTGAAGGTTGCCAACCTGAACTGTCCCGGGCAGATTGTGATATCGGGAGAGTTCGGGGCGCTCGAGAAGGCGGAATCGATCGCGAGAGAGATGGGGGCGATGAAGGTGGTCAGGCTCGCAGTGAGCGGGGCGTTCCATTCGCCCCTGATGAAGCCTGCGAGGGAGAGGCTTAAGGATGCACTGGATGAAGTCCGAATGAGGATCGCCAATCCGCCGGTGGTGGCTAACGTGACCGCTAGCGAGGTTCAGGAGCCATCGGGGATCAGGCAGGCGCTTCTGGAGCAGATCGACGGGACGGTGCATTGGGAAGCGTCGGTGAGGTTTATGGTGGACTCGGGTGTTGATACGATGTATGAGATAGGACCTGGAAGGGTTCTTGCGGGGTTGTGCCGGCGGATTGAAAAGAGGTTGAAGGTGGTGAATGTGAACGACCTGAAGTCGGCGATGAGCGCTTTCGGCGAGGAGGAGGAGGAGGGGGACGAATGAGCGTGAAGGGACGCGTTGCGCTGGTCACCGGCTCGGGAAGGGGATTGGGCAAGGCGATTGCGGAAAGGCTTGCGAGCGATGGCGCGCGAGTGGTGATTTCGGACATTGAGGCCGATCTTGCGAAGAGAACGGCTGAAGAGATAAGCTCTCGCGGCGGCGAGGCAACGGCGATTGGGCTGGACGTGACCGATTTCGCGGCGGTGGAATCGGCGATGAAAGGCATCGCCGCTGACCTAGGGGGCATCGATATTCTGATAAACAATGCAGGCATAACTGCCGATAGTCTGATCTTGCGGATGGGAACGGACCAGTGGAGGCGCGTTCTCTCGGTGAATCTGGAGGGAACGTTCAACTGCACCAAGGCTGCGGCGCGATACATGATGAAGAAGAGATGGGGAAGGATTGTCAACATCGCGTCGATAATCGGCCTCATGGGCAATGCCGGGCAGGCGAACTACGCGGCGTCCAAGGCAGGTGTGATAGGGCTGACGAAGTCCGCAGCGAAGGAGCTGGCAAGCCGGGGCATAACGGTCAACGCAGTGGCTCCCGGCTACATACAGACGGCGATGACCGATAAGCTTGATGACGAGTTGAAGGAGAAGATGAAGGAGTTGATTCCTGCAGGCAGGTTCGGGGCCCCGGAAGACGTTGCCGGCGTAGTGGCCTTTCTTGCCGGGGATGATGCGGAATATGTAACAGGCCAGGTGCTTCAGGTGGACGGCGGAATGCTCATGTAGCATTTGGCGGAGCCGTTGAATAGAATCCTGTGGGTGCAGATCAGAAATGCACAGGCGTTGAGGATTTCTTAGTCAGGTGAGGCCAGGAGGTGAGGTCGTGTCTGTTGAGGAAAAGGTGATGGGCATTGTCAGCGAGCAGATGAATGTGGACAAGTCTCAGATTACAAGGGAGACGTCATTCGTTAACGACCTGGGAGCGGACTCTCTGGACACGGTGGAGCTGGTGATGGAGTTCGAGGACGAGTTTGATCTTGATATTCCGGACGAGGACGCGGAGAAGATCCAGACGGTGGGTGAGGCGATAGACTACATCGAGGAGAAAGCTAAGGACAAATGAGCCGGCGCAGAGTTGTCGTCACGGGAATAGGGGCCGTATGCTGCCTGGGGTGGGAAGTGCCGCGGATCTGGGAGAAGATGCTTCGGGGTGAGGGAGGGATCGAGGAGATAAAGAACTTCGATGCGAGCGGGCACGACGTAAGGATTGCGGGAGAGGTCCACGATTTCGATCCCACATTGTGGATGGACAAGCGTGAGGCGCGACGGCTTGACCTCTACACGCAGTTTGCGGTTGCGGCGGGAGTGCAGGCGGTGAAGGAAAGCGGGTTAGAGACAGATGGGTTGGATCCGGTGCGGGCGGGGGTGGTGCTCGGGGTTGGCATTGGCGGTCTTTGGGAGATAGAGGCGCAGGAGAAGGTTCTTCTCGAGCGCGGGGCTGGGAGAGTGTCGCCGTTCCTGGTGCCGAAGCTTATGCCGAACGCGGCGCCTGGAGAGCTTGCGATCCGCCACGGGTTTGAGGGTCCCAACTACACTGTTGCCAGTGCCTGTGCGTCGGCAACACACGCACTCGGGGACGCTTTCTGGCTGGTACGTGACGGGAAGGCCGACGTGATGCTGTCGGGCGGCAGCGAAGCAGCCGTGACGCCGCTGGGCCTTGCGGGTTTTTGCTCGCTGAAGGCGCTGTCGAGAAGGAACGATGAGCCGGAGAAGGCTTCGAGGCCTTTCGATCGTAACAGGGACGGATTCGTGCTGGGCGAGGGCGCCGGGATACTTGTGCTGGAGGAGCTAGAGCACGCGAAGCGGCGCGGGGCGGAGATCTATGCTGAGTTCGTAGGGTTCGGAATGACCAGCGACGCGCATCACATAACAGCGCCTGAGCCAAGCGGCAAGGGCCCGGCGAGAGCGATGACGGATGCTCTGGCGGATGCCGGCGTGAGCGTGGAAGAAGTGGATTATGTCAACGCTCACGGGACTTCCACTCCATTGAACGACGCAATGGAGACCAGAGCGATCAAGGCAGCTTTCGGGGAGCACGCAAGAGGCATGGCGATCAGCTCGAGCAAGTCGATGGTGGGCCACATGCTTGGCGCGTCGGGTGGGGTCGAGGCAGGTGCCACGGCGCTTTCGCTCAAGTACCAGGTGGTGCCTCCGACGATAAACTACGAGGAGCCCGATCCCGAGTGTGATCTGGACTACGTGCCGAACGAGGCGAGGGAAGCCAAGTTGCGCGTGGCGATGTCGAACTCGTTCGGGTTCGGCGGACATAACGCTACCGTGGTTTTGCGGGCGTTTGAAGATGGCTCCGGATGAGAGTGTTGAGGAAATCGAGGGCGGAGACGAGGCTAAGGGGCTGAACTTGGCGAGGGTTCTCAAGCTGGAGTTGCAGGTTTCAGTTCTCATCGCCGAGAAGGAGGTCCTGCTGGGAGAGGTGTTGGGCCTCGGGCCGGGGAATATAGTTGAGTTCGATAGGCCGAGCGGCGAGGCGTTTCACATTCTTATCGGTGAGAAAGTGATCGGAAGGGGCGACGTGGTGAAGGTGGGTGAGAACTACGGGGTGGTTGTGAAGGAGATTGGCGGGGTTAGGGAGCGCATCGAGCAGTTGGGCAGCCTTTAGCGGCGCTTCGGGCGCAGCTTGATTCTCTGCGAGTTCTGCAGGCCTTCAACGTTTCGATGGAGGAACGACCCGTGGGACACCTGGATGAGAAGAGCATTCTCATCACGTCGGGACCGACCAGGGGGCTGATCGATCGGGTGCGGTTTGTCTCCAATCGCTCGAGCGGGAGACTGGGCTGCGCGATAGCGGAGGCGGCAGCCGCCGAAGGGGCGAAGGTCACCTTCATCCGGGGGGAGGGAAGCACTGCGCCGGGGGCGAATGCGCATGTGGCGAAGTTGCTCACAGTCGAGACGGTGGGTGACCTGGCAGAGGTGCTTGAGGATCTGCGCGGCGAGCGATTCGATGTGGTCGTGCACGCGATGGCCGTATTGGATTACGAGCCGGAAGCATTCCTGGGCGAGAAAGTGCGGTCTGGGATGGAGGAATGGGTAGTCAGGCTGCGGCCGACGCCGAAGATCATAGCGAAGGTGCGGGAGTACTGGCCTTCCGCGGTGCTGGTTGGGTTCAAGCTGGAAGCCGGAGCGTCGGACGAGGAGTTGGAGAAGCGCGGGTCGGATTTCATGGGGCAAGCAGCGTGCGATGTGGTGGTTGCCAACGATCTGGACGCGGTCGGGGGAGACCGCCACCGCGCCTGCATCATCTATCGCGGCGGCGAAGTGAAACGGTGGGAGCAGAGCAAGGGGACAGTTGCTGCGGCACTGGTGGAAGTGCTGGGAGAGTTGCTGGCGGATTGACAGGGTGGTCCGGGGGGTGCGACTCAGCAGATTCGGGGAAGCTGCTCGCCGTAGGGCATCTCAACTATGCGGGTTCCGCCTATCTCGGTCTCCATTATCACGTTACCCAGCCACTCGGAAGTGACCTCGCCGATTATCGCGGCGCTCTTTCCCAGCGGATGCTTGCGCAAGAGGGTGAGGAGCTTTCGGGCCTGACCGAGAGGGCAGAGGGCTATGAGCTTGCCTTCGTTGGCGACGTAGAGCGGGTCCAACCCAAGGATGTCGCACGCGGAGCGGACCTCGGGCCTGACGGGAATCTTTGCGGCGTGAAGTCGAATGCCGACCTCGGAGGACTCGGCGATTTCGTTCAGTGCGGCGGCGGCCCCGCCTCGGGTGGGATCGCGGAGAACGTGAATGTCGATGTCGGCGTCGAGAATCTCCTGGACCAGGCCGGAGAGAGGCGCGACGTCGCTTTGGACCTCTGACTTGAAGTTGATTCCCTCGCGCTTGCTCATTACCGCGATGCCGTGGTCGCCCAAGTATCCGTTGACGATCACGGCGTCACCGTCGTCGGCGCGGTCGGAGGCTATCTCCAGCTCGGTTTCGATTATGCCGATCCCGGAGGTGGTGATGAAGATGCCGTCGGCGGCCCCCTTTTCGACCACCTTGGTGTCACCGGTGACTACCTTGACGCGGGCCTGGTCCGCGGTGTCCTTGATGGAGGCGGCGATGGTGCGAAGCTGCTCGACGGGGAAGCCTTCCTCGATTATCACCGAAAGCGAAACGTAGAGGGGGCGGGCGCCTGCCATGGCGAGGTCGTTCACGGTTCCGGAGACTGCGAGCCTTCCGATGTCCCCGCCGGGAAAGAAGAGGGGGCGAACAACGTAGGCGTCGGTGGTGAAGGCGAGCCGGTCTTCTGCAAGCTCGTCGATAACCGCGCTGTCCTGTAGCGGCTCGAGGAATTGATTATTGAATGTTGGGACGAAGATTTCCCGCACGAGCTCGTGCATCGCACTTCCGCCGCCACCGTGCGCGATGAGGATCCTGTCCGACTCAATTGCCATGGGGCTGTGTTCCCTTCTTATGTTCGAGTTCGCAGTACTTGTAGAACGCGGCGCATGCGCCTTCGCCGGAAACCATGCAAGCGCCGACGGGCGTGAGCGGGTTGCAGGCGGTCCGGAAGAGCGGACATTCCGGCGGCGAGATGACGCCGCGAAGCACATCGCCGCACCTGCACGCAGGATTATCCTTCCCCAGGGGGATGTCAACACCGAAGACGGTCTTCGCGTCGTGATCCGACAAGCCGCTCCTGATCTCCAGGCCGCTGTCGGGGATGGTGCCGAGACCGCGCCAGGCGGAATCGGCGGGCTCGAATACCTGGCCGAGCAGCTTGAGGGCTTTGGGGTTTCCCTCTTTCGGGACCGAACGGGAATACTCGATGTCGACCTTCGCCTCGCCGCGGGCTATCCGGCGGCAGAGGAGCAGGACGGAAAGGAGCACGTCGACGGGCTCGAATCCGGCGACGACGCAAGGTATGCCGTATTGCCGCGCGAGCTGCTCGTAGGGCGCGGTGCCGATTATGGTGCTCACGTGGCCGGGGCAGAGGAGGCCGTCGATCTTCACCTCGTCCGAACTTGCGAGAGCATGCAGAGCCGGGGGTATTAGCTTACATGCGCAGAGGAAGGAGAGATTCGACAGGCGGCTCTCCTTCGCCTGCACCAAGGTCCAGGCAAGCGATGGGGAGGTGGTCTCGAAGCCGATGGCGAGGAAGACGACCTTGCGTTCAGGCTGGTTCCGAGCGAGTTCGAGCGCGTAGCTGGGCGAATATGCGACGCGAATGTCGGCGCCGGCGGCCTTTGCCACCGCGAGACTAGAGTCGGAGCCGGGGACCCGCATCAAATCGCCGAAGGTGACGACGGTGACGTCGGGGTTCCGGCTGAGGGATATGGCGGTGTCCACGTAACCGGCAGGCGTGACGCACACGGGGCATCCCGGACCCGAGAGAAGCTTAAGGTTATCGGGCAAGAGCGAACGAATGCCGTAACGGGCGATAGCCATGGTGTGGGTGCCGCAGACTTCCATCAGCGAAATGGTGCGCGAGGAGGCGCTGCCGGCCACATCGTGGATGTCGCGGAGGAGCTGATCGGTCAGGCGGGGATCCCGGTAGTCCTCAATCCGCCCCTTCACTGACTTTCCTCCACAGCTCCATAAGCTCTTCCGCTTCCTCCGGCTGGTACTTCTGTATGGCGAATCCGGCATGAAGAAGCACGTAGTCGCCCAGGGAGACGTTATCGAGGAGGGAGAAGTTGGCATAGACTTTGGTTCCCTGCCACTCGACGGTCCCCTCGTCGCCGTGAATCTCGAGCACTTCTGACGGTATTGCGAGGCACATTACTCCGAAGTCCTTTCCGCGGCTATCGCCGCCTGTCCGAGCGAGATGCAGCCGTCGTTGGGGGGAACCTGGTTGTGAAGGTAAACGCGGAAGCCGCGCTCGGAAAGCTCTGCCAGAACTCTCTCGGTCAGGTATTGGTTCTGGAATACCCCGCCTGAGAGCACAACTCTATCTAAACCGGTAGCGGCTCTTGCGGCAAGGGACATTTTCACGCACATGCTCAGGATCGAGTTGTGAAAGCGGGCGGAGATTACCTCTCGCGGAATGCCTTTCCCAATATCATTGACGGCCGCACGGATGAGAGGCGATGGGTCGAACACGAGAGGCGGCTCTTCCGAGGGGGGTTCCAGAGGATACGCTCCCTTCTCGTCGTCGGCGAAGAACTCAAGTTCAATCGCGGGCTGGCCGTCGAAGCTGGGGTTGGGGCAGACGTCGAGTAGGGCAGAGACGGCGTCGAAGAAGCGGCCCATCCCGGACGAGGGCGGGGAATTTATCCCCTTCTCGAGCATTTGAACGAGAACAATGCGATCGTCGGACGGGATTCGTTCTACGGGGGAGAGTTTGAGGTCTGCGGCGGCAGTGCCGTAGGCGGAGTAGAGGAACGAGAATGCCATGCGGTCGGGACTCTCCACACACCTGTCGCCGCCGGGCATGGGTGTCGGCTTGAGCCACCCGAGGCGGCGGAAATCCCGGTATCCTGCCACGAGTAACTCGCTGCCCCAGATCGTTCCGTCCGTCCCGTAGCCCGTGCCGTCGAGGGCGAGGCCTATCACTTCACCCTCCAGCGAGTGCTCGACCATGCCGCTGACGATGTGAGCGTGGTGATGCTGAACGCCGACGTGATGCTGTGCGGGGCGACGCTTGGCGTACGCTGTGCTGAGGTAAGCGGGGTGGAGGTCGTGGGCGATAACTGACGGTTCGACCTGGAGAAGCTTCTGCAGGCGCTCGATCACTTCCTCGAAGAAGCCGAGAGCGATGGGGGTGTCGAGGTCGCCTATGTGCTGGCTCGGGAACGCGAAGTTGTCCCTGACGAAGCAAAAGGTGTTCTTTCCTTCGGCACCGACCGCAAGAATGTGATGGTCGGCGGGTCGGGGCAGCTCGATGGGGGCGGGAGCGAATCCTCGCGCGCGCCGCACGGGAACGGCGCTGTCTCCCATCACGGCGATGACCGAGTCGTCGATTCGAGTGAGAATGTCGCGATCGTGCGTGAGAAACGCGTCGGCGATTCCGCCCAGGCGGCGGAGGGCCTCATCGTTGTCGATGGCGATGGGCTCGTCGGTCTGGTTTCCGCTGGTCATGACGAGAGCGACGAATCCCTCGCGCATGATGAGATGATGGAGGGGAGTGTAGGGAAGCATGACGCCGAAGTTCCTGCTGCGGGGCGCGACGCTTTCGGCGATTGGCCCTCCCGGAAGCTTGGGGCAGAGAACTATGGGGCGCTGGACAGACGTGAGCAGCTTCTCGTGGGTCGGTGACGGTCGGCAGAACGTGCGTATCGTTTCGAGAGAGGGGCTCATGATGGCCAGAGGCTTCGCCTCGCGGAACTTCCTCCTGCGCAGGCGCGCGACGGCTTTCTCGTCGGTTGCATCGACGGACAGGTGGAATCCCCCAAGCCCTTTGATCGCGAGTATCCTTCCTTCTCTGAGGAGCCGGGCGCTTTGTGCGACGGCGTCGTCATTTTTGGAGGGGACGGTTCCGTCGGGCTGCAGGAGAGTGACACCGGGCCCGCAATCCCAGCAGGCGTTGGGTTGGGCGTGGAAGCGACGGTCGGCTGGATCATCGTATTCTGCCTGGCACGCTGAGCACATTTTGAATTTGCTCATCGTGGTGAGAGGGCGGTCGTAGGGGAAGTCGCGAATGATTGTGTAGCGCGGGCCGCAGTTGGTGCAGTTGATGAACGGGTAGCGATAGCGCCGGTCGCTGGGGTCGAATAGCTCACCGACGCAGTCGTCGCAGGTGGCGCAGTCGGGGGAGATGAGCGTTGCCTTCTCGGCCTCGACTTGGCTTGGGCGAATTACGAATTCGGTCTCGGCCAGTGGTGTTACGCGTTTGCGTGTCACAGAGGCAATGCGCGCGAGGGGAGGCGCTTCCCTCTCCAGCGATTCGGCGAAGTCGTCGATGTCTTTCTGGGAGCCTTCCAGTTCGATTTCGACTCCCCGCGAGTCGTTAAGCACCCAACCTGCAAGGGAGCAGCGCCGCGCGAGACGGTAGACGAAGGGGCGGAAGCCGACGCCCTGCACAATACCCCGGGCGGATATTCTCTCCCTGGCAGTGGATTGGTCTGTGGGTGGCATGGCTTCAGGAATTCTCGATCACTGAAAGCGTGTCGCGAGCGATCATTACCTCTTCGTCGGTGGGGATGACCATGACCTTGACACTAGAGGAGTCAGTATTGACGAATGTCTCGTTTGCTTGGTTGCGTTCCGAGTCGAGTTGGATGCCGAGGATTTCGAGCTCGGCGCACACTGCTTCGCGAATTGGGGAGGAGTTCTCGCCGATTCCCGCGGTGAAGATCAGTGCGTCCAAGCGCCCAAGGCCCGCGGCGAAGGCTCCCACGTACTTCCTCGCGCGGTGCACGAAGACTTCGACGGCGAGGGCTGCGCGGGTGTCACCAGATGAGGCAGCTTCGAGGATGTCGCGCATGTCGTTGGTGCTGCCCGAGAGGGCGAGCAGGCCGCTCTTCTTGTTGAGCAGCTCGTCCACGTCGTCCACGGTCATTTTCTCGTGGCGCATGAGAAAGAGCACGATCGCGGGGTCGATATCGCCGGATCGCGTGCCCATTACCAAGCCTTCGAGAGGCGTAAAGCCGATGCTTGTGTCGACGGATTTGCCGGAGCGAACCGCGGTGATGCTGCACCCGTTTCCGAGGTGGCAGGTGATGAGATTGAGCTGGTCCAGCGACGTCTTGAGGATCCTGGCGGCTTCGAGAGTCACGTACCTGTGCGAGGTGCCGTGGAAGCCATACTTGCGGATGCGGTGGCGTTCGCAGAGTTCCACGGGCATGGCGTAGGTGTAGGCTTCCGGCGGGATGGTCTGGTGAAAGGCGGTGTCGAACACGGCCGCGTGAGGAACATCGGGGAACAGCTCCTGACATGCCTCGATACCCCGGTAATTGACCGGGTTGTGAAGCGGCGCAAGAGGAAAGTACTCTCGAATGGCCCGTTTCACATCTTCGTCAATCAGCACCGGCTGCGAGAACTTCTCTCCCCCGTGGACGACGCGATGACCGACGGCGTCGACGGCGCGGTGGCCCGCAGGCGGCGAAAGCTCCGGCCTGTCGATATGCTGAGCAATCACCCGCAGCGCGTCGCGGTGGTCTTTCACTGCGACCGGCTCAGTGGCCGAGGTCGCGTCTTTGATTGTGTAACTGAGGCGTGGGTCGTCGAGGCCGATCCTCTCGACGATGCCTCTCGTGAGAGGGAATTCGTTCTCCATGTCGTAAAGACAGAACTTGATGGAGGAACTTCCGGCGTTGATGACGAGCACTCGTTTGGGCGAATCCGCCATGGGCAATCCTTGCAGCGCGTCAGCTAGTGAGTCAGGTTCTCAGTATCCGGCCTTCTTGTCAACCACGTTGAGCAGAGGCTCTCCGGCGGCGAAGCGGCGGAGGTTCTCGCTGAAAAGCTGGAAGTGCCGCGGGGCGTTCCCGCTCTTCGACACTCCCGAGATGTGCGGCGTGAAGATCACGTTGTCGAGATCCCACATCTCGTCCTCGGGAGGAAGCGGTTCTTTTTCGAATACGTCAAGACCGGCTCCGGCGATGCGGCGCTCGAGCAAAGCCTTCTTGAGTGCCTCCTGGTCGATGGTCTTACCGCGGCCCACGTTGAAGATGTATGCGGTGGGCTTCATCGCGGCGATTTCCTTTTCGCCGATGATGTGATGAGTCTCGGGCGTGAGAGGGAGAGTGTCCGCGATGAAATCAGCTCGGGGGATAAGGTCGAGAAGCTTCCCGGGAGGGTGGACCTCATCGGCAAACTTCGAGCCCTGCTCAGGGTCTCGCCGCACGCCGATCACTCTCATGTCGAACGCCTTCGCACGCTTGGCGGTGTTCTCGCCCACGCTTCCGAGGCCGAGGACGAGTATCGTTTTCCCGGCGAGTTCACCTAAAGGGGGTCGGCGGATGACTTTGTGGTTGGGGCGCTGCTCGATAGCTTCTTTGACGTGCCTGACGAACGCGAGCATCATGGCGAGGGTGCTCTCGGCCATGGGGATGCCGTGGACGCCCTTCGCGTTGGTTATGATGAAATCGCTCTCCCTCACCCAGGGCCACTTGCGGAAGATGGGGTCGACGCCGGTGCTGCCTACCTGAAGCCAGCGAAGCTTCTTTGCGGCTTCGAGAATCTCGCCTCCGATTGGTCCTCCCAAGATCACTTCGGCTTCGGGGGCGGCTTCGAGGGCTTCCTCGGGAGATGCGACCGGCATGAACTCGTAGTCGGGCGAAATAGAGGTATAGATGTCCTTGTAGGTCTCGAACTCCTCTTCACTGATCAACACTTTCATATGCGTAAGTCCTTCTGATAGACAAGACGTTCGGGGCGTGCCTTGCAGTCGACGAATTCCCTCAGGCGCTTGATCATCTCCTTGGCTACTTGCTCGGCTTGGTCTGGGGCGGCGAGTGGAATTTGGCCTCCAGCGATAGAGCCGTGTCCGCCTGCGGTCCCTTGCTCGCCCGCGAGAGCTTGCGCACAGGCGATGGCGTCGTCGTTCACGGTGCGTACCGAGAAGGTGATCTCGCCCTGTGCGACTCCGGCGCAAACGGCGTACTCCGTGCCTTCGAGGCGGACCAGCAGGTCGGCGACCTGGGCGACTACGGAGTTCTCAGGTAGTGTGTCCGTGATGGTGATGACAGCGCGGCCGTGTACCTGAGCAGCCCCGATGGCGCGAACGAGGAGCCCGTAGTACGAACGTGGGACGGGGGAGTATTCAATTCTATTAAGCAAGGGCATGCTGGCCTGCGGGTAGAGTGCAAGATAGGCCGCCACGTCGGCCGGTGAGGTGTCGCGTGTGAGCACCTGGGTATCCGTCCTGATGCCGTAGATAAGAGCTGCGGCAACAACGGGCGAGGGGGCGATGTTGAGCTCGGCGAGGTACTCGTAGAGTATGGTGGAAGTTGCGCCGTAGTTGCTGCGGATGTCGGAGAACGGCGCGCGCCTGCCCTTGTGGCGGAATGGGTGATGGTCGACCACGATATCGGCGCGGTGTTCGGGCGGGAGGGAGTTATTGCCCGTTCCTGGCTGGGTGTCAAGCAGGGCGATGAGGTCGGCGCTGGAGAGGTCGACGTCTTTGATGTGCGAGCGGGGCATCTCGAGGGCATCCGCGAGCGTGCGGTTCTCAGGCCGGGAAATGCGCCCTGCGAAGGCGACCTCGGAGCGGGCACCGGAGAAGGATTGGAGCACAAGTGAGAGGGCGGCGGCGGCTGCAAGCCCGTCAGGATCGGGGTCGTCCTGGAGCACGATCATCGCGCTCTTCGCGCCCTTGACCAGCTTCTCGAGGCGACGGAGCTTGTCCTTGGTTCTCTCCAGATTTGGCTGCTCTTTGGCGCGCATGCAGCAGCTCACCGACAAGGCTAGAGGTGAGGGAAACGGGGTCCGTGAGGTATCACTCAATTTCGCCCATTCTAGGGCGTGGTCGTGCCGTGTGTCAACGGCGGCGGGTGCGGGCAGCCGGGCCGACGCATCGTGGTGCCTTTTTTTCGGTCGAAAGCCGTCGGCGTTTGGTGGATAATTGGCCATGCATTGTTCTTGGGCAGGGACCGTTCTCTGGGAGGGCATGGTCTCGTGCTAGGGGTTGTCCGTGATAGATATCCACAGTCACGTCCTTCCCGGAATGGATGACGGCGCAAATGACGTCGCCGAGGCCTTGGCAATGCTGCGGGCGGCGGAAGGTGCAGGAGTCAAGGCCATCGCGGCGACTCCTCACATATACGACGTGTCTCGGCCGGATCTGGGCAGGGAAGTCGACGCGGCAGTGCGCAAGCTGCGTAGGGAGGCGGCGGAAGAGGGTATTGGCGTGGAGATCTTCTCAGGCGGTGAATTGGTAATGGAGCCCGGGCTTGCCGAGCTGGTGGCTCGGAACCCTCAAATTACCCTCGGCGGGCTGGGCAAGTACGTGCTGGTCGAATTTTCGATGTTCCAGGTGCCTCCGTTTGCGGGGCAGGTCGTCTCTGAGATGAAGGAGGCCGGGCTTGTCCCCGTGATCGCCCATCCCACGCGGTCCTGGGGGGTGGTGTCGACCCCGGAGCTGGTGCGGGAACTGGTGGAGAGGGGAGCGATGGTGCAAATTAACACTGGAAGCCTGCTTGGCCGGTTCGGAGGGAGCGCCAGAGATGCAGCCCTCTTTCTGCTGGAAGAGGGACTGGCTCACGTGGTTGCCAGCGATTGCCATTCTGTCGAGGCCGTGGGGATGTTTGTTGAGGGAATTGAGGTGATCAGGAACGTGCTGGGTGACGAGGCGGCACGCCGGATGTCGGTGGAATTGCCGGCCGAGATGATCGGATTCAACGGCCGGAAAAGCTGAAAGGATCCAACGGGCTTATTCGTATCTAGTTAAGTGGAGTCGTGGTTTGGAGCATCTGACCGACGAGGAGCTGGCCGAGCGGGCGGGCTTGGGGGATAAGGGTGCCTTTGACCGCTTGGTAACCCAATACTGGAAAAGAATTTACGGGTATGCGTTCATGATGCTTCGGTCGCGGGAGGATGCGGAGGACGTTGCTCAGGAGACGTTCCTGAAGGCGTTCAGGGGGCGGGAGCGCTTCGAAAAGGGGAGGCCCTTCGCCCCCTGGCTGTATCGCATAGCCACAAACACGTGCGTAGATGAAGTGAGGAGTCGAAAGAAGGACATTGCGCGCAGCGTCGACATTGAGGTCGCGGCCCGGGGGGACGACACACCGCCGGAGGTTTATGAGCGAGAGGAAACCAGACAACTGGTTCGCGAGGCGATCCTGGAACTGCCCGAAACGTACAGCCAGGTGGTTTACCTCAGATACGCGGCGGGCATGAGCTATCGGGAAATCGGTGCGGCCTTGGCTATTACGGAGGCCGCCGTCGAAATGAGGCTTTTCCGAGGCAAGCGGATGATGAGAAGTCTGCTGAGGAGGTCTTTGAAGTGGGAGAGTTGAACTGCGAGGATGCCAAGAGAGCCATCTATCTGTTCGTTGATGGCGAACTCCCTGTTGAGAAGGCCGAGGCGCTGCGAAAACACCTCGATGTGTGCGAGGTGTGCCAAAGGGAATACTCGCTGGCGAAGAGAGAGGCGGAAGTCCTGAAAGAAGTGATGGAGGAGTGGGTTGAGGAGATGCCTGGACGCGAGGTGCGGGAAACGCGTTCGGCTGTGCCAAGGGCGCTGGTGTTGAAGGTCCTGGCTTTGGCTGCGGTGGCGCTGATTTTCATGGTGCTGACCAGGCAATGGCACGGCCCGACGAACGTACTAATGGTGAAGCGATTGGGCGACGAGGGGTGGAAGGAGGCGGGTGAGAACGTCGAACTGGGCCCGGGCGACAGCCTAGTGACGGGTTCGGGCTTGAGGGCAAGCTTCTACTTGACGCCGGGAACGCGGCTGGCGCTCAGGGAGGAGACTGAGGTAAGATTTGACCCGGAAAGGCTGCTGTCGATTGCGCTGGTCCGTGGGGAGGTATGGGTAAGAGCGGGTGAGGAGGATCGGGTTATTGTCTCGTTGGGGGGGCTCTCGGCGGAGGGTGCCGCGGCGGAGTTCGTGGTTTCGGAGGGTGAAGGGAACGGGGAGTTGCGTGCCGGGTTGCTTCCGGTCGCGTGGGCGGGGGAGTCTGTGGGAGGCACGGTGTTTGTGCTTGAGGGGGAGGTGGTCGTCCGTACGGATGAGGCCGAAGAGGTGCTGGGGCGCGGGAAACGCCTGGCGTGGAGAGGAGACGGTTTGGTGACAGGAGATCTAAGTCAGGAGGAGGCCAGTCGGCTGGAATGGGTTGAGGGCATTCGCAATCCGTACTCGGGGCGGGTAGTCGGCGGCCGTAGGCATGTGGTGTTGAATCCGTTCAGCGTGACCCCGCGTAAGAGCGCAGAGGAAGGGGGACCGAGGTGAGCGCAGAGGAAGTACGTCCCGTCGATGCCGGATGGGCGGAGGAAATGGCGCAGTCCTGCGGAATGAAGTTCGTGAGAGCTTCGGACTACGACGTGGCCAGCGTGGTTCTTGCGGACATCCCGATCAAGTTCCTCAAGGAGCACATGCTGCTTCCGGTGAAAGGCGGAAATGGCTCGCCGCTGCTTATCGCCGTGGCCAACCCCAACGATCACTACACGCTGGAGGCTGCGAAGCTCGCGTTCGGCGAGGACGTTGAGTTCTGCGTCAGCCCCGAGGACGACATTACGAGGGGAATAAATCAACTCGAACACATGGCCGACTCGTCGATGGATCGGATCATTGAGGAGTTCGGCGAAGAGACGCCCACGTATCTGGAGGACGTGGAGGAAGACGTTGCGCACCTGAAGGACCTGGCGTCCGAGGCGCCGGTGATCAGGCTGGTGAATCTCGTGATCACGCGTGCGGTGGAGAGGCGGGCGAGCGACATACATGTCGAAGTGTTCCGGGACGGGCTTCGCGTGAGATACAGGATCGACGGCGTACTGCAAGAGGTGGAGTCGCCGCCGAAGAAGCTCCACAAGGCGGTGGTGTCGAGGATAAAGCTGCTGGCGAAGCTGAACATCGCTGAAAGGCGTTTGCCTCAGGACGGGAGGATCGGCTTGCGGGTCCTCGGACGGGACGTGGAGTTTCGCGTGGCGACGACGCCGACGGTGTACGGGGAGAATTTGGTGGTAAGAATATTCGACCGTGCAAGCGTGAGGTTCATATTTGAAGAGTTGGGCTTTCCCATCGAGGAACTGAAGCGGTTCAGGCATCTGATATCGGAACCGTACGGGGTGCTGCTTGTCACCGGGCCGACGGGCAGCGGAAAGAGCACGACTCTCTACACGGCGCTTTCGGCATTGAACAACCAGGAGAGGAAGATCATCACTATTGAGGATCCGGTGGAGTACCGCCTCGACGGGGTGAATCAGATCCAGGTGAACCCAAAGATCAACTTGACCTTCGCTTCGGGGCTGCGCTCGATAGTGCGGATGGACCCGGACGTGATAATGGTAGGAGAGATAAGGGACCCGGAAACGGCGGACATAGCGATCCAGGCGGCGCTTACGGGGCACCTGGTGTTCAGCACTATGCATACCAACGACGCCGCGGGAGCCATTGCACGCCTCACCGAGATGGGCATTCCCAATTACCTGATCTCTTCGGCGATGACCGGCATACTGGCGCAGCGGCTGGTGAGGGTCATCTGCCGGAAGTGCAAGGAAGCCTACACGGTAAAGGCGGAGGAGGTCTCGGACATCGTGGAGGGGTCTACGGGGGAGAAGACGATCTACAGGGGGAAGGGGTGCGAGGACTGCTCGCATACGGGGTACATGGGCCGCACGGGGATATTTGAGCTTCTTGTGATGAATGATGACATCAGACGGCTGACGCTGGCTAACGCCGACAGCAGGACCATAAAGCTGAAAGCGATTGAGAGCGGCATGGTTACGCTGAAGCAGGATGCATGGAGCAAGGTGCTGGCTGGTATAACAACGCTGAGCGAAGTGAGAAGGGTCACGCAGCAGGAGGAGTGAGGGGTTGGCGATATTCAAGTACTCGGCGGCGGACGAAAGGGGCGGAGTGGTCCAGGGCGTCCTGGAGGCGAAGGATAGGGGGGTCGCCGTAGGAAAGCTTCAGTCCATGGGCTACATCCCGATCAGGCTGGAAGCGCCGGAGGAGAAGGGAGGCTTGGTGAGGGGTAGGAGCGCGCTGGCCGACTTCCTGTGGAGGTTGACGGCCAGGCGGCAGGTGGCGGATTTCACGAGGGAACTGGCGGTTTTGGTGAATGCTTCTCTGCCGCTGGACCGGAGCCTTTCAGTGCTGGTGGAGCTGGCGGACCATCCTTCGTTCAAGTCGGTTCTCAGGGAAGTTCTGGATGACGTTACGGAGGGAAGCTCGCTGGCGGACGGGTTGTCGCGTCACCCGAGGCTTTTCTCAGAGTTTTATGTGAACATGGTAAGCGCGGGGGAGGCTAGCGGCGCGGTCGGGCCGGTTATGAGCCGCTTGGCGGATTATCTGGAAAGCTCCGAGGACCTGCGCGACCATGTGAAGTCGGCAATGATCTATCCCGCGATTCTCATGGTGGTCACGGGTGCGTCGCTGATCATTTTGCTGACCGTGGCGGTTCCGCGGATCGCGGGGGTGTTCGCGAAGCTCCAACAGGCCATGCCCCTTTCGGCCCAAGTGATGGTGGGAGCGAGCCATGTTGTGACAAGATACTGGGGGTGGTGGTGGGAGTGATCCTCATTTTCGTTTTTGGATTCCGGTCGTACATCAAGTCGGAGAGGGGAAGGCTGAGGTGGGACAGGTTCAAGCTGGATGCCCGCTACGTAGGCAGCGTTCTGCGGAAGGCGGAGACGGCGCGGTTCGCGGGGATCATGGCGACGCTCTTGCGGAGCGGTGTGCAGATACTGGATGCGATAAACATAGCCCAGCGAACGCTGACGAACCGGATCATTTCGGATTCGCTGGTTCAAGTTCACGACACTGTGCGCGAGGGAGGAGGACTGGCGGGGCCTCTCGCGGCGACGCGGTGCTTCCCGCCGCTGGCGGTACGTATGGTTGCCCTGGGTGAGGAGACGGGAACGCTGGAAGACATGATGCAGAGGGTGTCTGACCAATATGAGAAGGAGACGCGGCGGGCAATCGATCGTTTTCTTGCGGTGCTCCAGCCGCTTATCGTACTCGTCATGGGTCTCGTGGTAGGCCTGGTGGTAATAACGATGCTCATGGCGGTATTCTCTGTAAACGAAATCAGCTTCTGATGGAGGGGCGGGCAATGAGAGAGAGACGGCGGCGGACGGCTTTCACGCTGGTGGAGCTGATGGTCGTGGTGACGATTATCGGGCTGCTGGTCGCGCTGGTGAGCGTGGCCATTCCCAAACGGATAGCGAGGGCCAGGAGGGAAACCACAAAGGCGCAAATATACCAGCTCAAGGGGGCCATCCAGGCATTCCACCTCGATACGGGGCAGTGGCCCGAGTCGCTGGAGGACTTGATTACGGAGCCCGCGGGCGACGCGAGCGAGAGATGGGACGGCCCGTACCTTCAGGATACGGAGATCGTGCCCAAGGACGCTTGGGACAAGCCTTTCGAGTATAGGATTCCCGGAGACAGCGGGAGAGACTTCGAGATTGTTTCGTACGGGTCTGACGGGCAGCCGGGCGGCGAAGGGGCTGCGGCTGACATTCTTAGTTGGATCACGGAGGATAGCGATTGAGCGTCGGTTTCGGCAACACACGAGGGGCGGCCGCTTCTCGGAGAGGCTTCACGCTGCTTGAGATGACGGTGGTGCTGGTGATAGTCGCGCTGACGACGGCGATAGTGGTGCCGGTGCTATGGAAGAGCGTGGGGAAAGCGGAATTGAGAACGTCGGCGAGGTCGATCGCGGCGCAAATGCAGTTGGCACGAAGCCGGGCGGCGGTGAGGTCGGAGTCTCAGCTTGTGACGCTTTACGTGGAGCGGGGAGAATCGAGGCTCTCCGCCCAAGCATCGGGTGAGGACGAGGAGGCGGCGGGGGAGCTTTACCGGCTTCCGACGAGCGTGAAGTTCAAGTCTGTGGAGATAATGGGAACGCCGGACCTCACGGAGCAGGACCCGGAGGAGTTGGCGTACGAGGCGGAAGAGGAGGCGGAGGAGTACGAGCTGGAGTTCCCCCCTCACGGGGTCACCGAAGGTGCGCGGGTCGTGCTCGAAGACACAAGGGGGCGGGCGTTCACGGTGAAGGTCGAGCCCGGCTCGGGGATCATCTCGGTCGTCGAAGGTGAAGAGGAAGAGGATGAATAGAAGCAAGGCGTTCACCCTGATTGAGGTGCTGGTAGCCGTGAGCATTCTTGGCGCGGGAGTGGCGCTCGTGATGGGGCTGTTTGCCGGGGGCCTTAATCTTGCCTCCACCTCGAGGGAATACGTCGGGGCGTCGCTGCTGGCGCAGGAGCTGATGGTCGAACGATTGGCGGCCTACGAGCTTGCGGAGGGGGAGGAAGACGGCGAGGAGGGCGAGTACGAGTGGGGGGTAACGATCGAGCGCTATTACCGCGATGACGACAGCGTGGAGAATGAGGAGAACGCGCCGCTGCTGCTGTACGAGGTCGCGGTGAATGTCACCTGGCCCGGCCGGCTGGGGGAGAAGACGTATGAGCTAGTTACGCTGCGCAGCGTTGAGCGAAGAGAAGAGGGAGTCACTCCCGGAGGCACTACGCTGCCGGGCGGAGAAGCAGGGGGTGGTCGTGAACCGCTTGTGATGCCCACCTCCGAACCACGTCCCTCGAGGTAGGAAATGCTGATGACACGGAAAAGGGGAGCATTTACGCTGCTCGAGCTTGTGGTGGCAATGACCATTGCGGGTCTGGTTGTCGTGACGGCGGCGGTCGGACTTCGCGTCAGCATAAGCTCACTGCAGCGAGGCAACGCAGAGACGGATAGACTGAGCAGGTTGAAGGCGATCTCCTACGGACTGAGAGTGGAGCTGGCATCGGTCTACCCACTGCCGCCGGTGAGTTCCCCGACGACTCCGTTTTCTTATGGGTACCCGGTGCACGAGATACTCACTCGCGAGGAGGCACTGAGGAATCCCTTCTTCGGCGGGAGCGATGAGATCCAGTTTGTCACGTCGCGCGTCATTTCGGCTGGGGTCGGGAGCCCCGGCCTGCACAGGGTGAGGTATCTGGTGCGGACCGAGGATGACGTCGAGGATGAGCCGCCCGGGCTCTACAAGGAAGTGTCGCCTTACTTCGGCGCGAAGGCGGAGGAACGCATGGCCGAAGCGAACGAAGAGCGTCCCGGCGGAGCGGAGTTTCTTCTCGATCCGGAGGTCGTCGGGATGTCGGTTGAGTATCTGAATCCCGCCGCGGAGGAGGCGGCAGCGGCGAGCGAAGCCGAAGAGGAGACGGAGGGCGAGGACGAGATGTATAAGCTGGGGGACGGAAGCGAATGGGTCCCGGAGGTGCCGGAGGTCATCCGTGTAACGCTGGATTACGGAGATGAGCAGGTGTGCATAACCGCACAGACAGGGGCGAAGTGCGGCCCGGGGGCGGAGGAGTTGTGATGAGCGCCCCTATCCGCTTGATGAGGAGAAATCGAGGCAAGCGCGGAGTTGTTCTGGTCCTCGTCGTGTGGACGTTGGCGCTCATGTCGGCGCTGGTTGTGGAGTTCGACTCGTCGATGAGAGTTGAGGTCGAGGGAACGGGGAACTACAAGGACGAGCTTCAGGCGTACTATCTTGCACGCGCGGCGATTGAGCTCGCGGTTGCCGAGGCGGTGAACGTCGGAGGTCCCGCGTACGGGGCTGACAGCGGCGAGATTATCTACACGAAGGGAGACTATGCGCGCGAGGAGGAAGAGGAGATTGACGAGGAAACGGACACCATGACGTATCGTCGTGAGATTGAGTTCGCGGGGGGGGAGATCTCTTACGCCATGTTCGACGAAGAGGGCCGATATAACCTGAATTCGGTCAGGCCCACCAAGACGTGGGTTCTTGCGAAGCTTCTTACGGAGTCAGCGGGGATGGAAATGGGGGCTGAGAGAGATACGGTGATGGACTCAATCATGGACTGGACAGATGTCGACGAGTTGAGGATGATCAACGGGGCGGAGGAGGATTACTACCAGAGCCTGCCGAAGCCATATCACTGCAAGGACGGTGACTTCTACGTGCCGGAGGAGGCGTTGTACGTTAAGGGGATGACTAAGGAGATTTTCTACGGAGGCGCGCCTGCTGCGCCGGGTTCTGACGACGAGACGGCCGCCGGGCTGTTTCCCTACATCACGACTTTCAGCTCGAGGCGGGGCGGCGGGGAGTACGAATTCCATGTGGCGACGGCGCGCCCTGAATTGCGCGAGATCATGGGATTGCGCCCGGACATACGGGCGACCGCGAACCCGACGCTGATTAGAATAGTTGGGCGGGGAAGCGTGCGCGACGGCAAGGTGGTAAGGACGATTGAAGCGGTGGTGAGGGTCAGCCGGGTCTACAGGGCGGGCTCCTACGAGTTTCGACCGGGAGGACAGAAGATGTGGGAAGTGGTATATTGGGATGACCACTCGGCCCGCGAGCTTCCCGAGTCGGAGGAGAGTGAAGCGCTATGATTACCGCTAGCTGCCTTGGGGTGACAATCGACGCCGGCAGGCTGTTTCTGACGTGGATCGGGCGGGGAATGGTCTCGGTGCAGAAGGGCGGGGCTAGGGTGATAGACCTGCCGGAGAGCAAGGAGGAGATCGAGGAGTTCGTGAAGTGGGAAGTGAGAGACTTCCTCTCGTCGGAGGGGGTGAGGCCAAACAGAGTTGTGGTGTCGGTACCGCGCGAGCGGGCCATCATGCGCAGGCTCGAGCTTCCCGACGCCGTATTGGCGAACCTGGACGAGGCCGTCTCGTACGAGGCGGAGAAACACATTCCTCTGTCGGGGGAGGACGTCTTTGGGGCGCACTGGGTCGAGGGCAGGGGCGACGGTAAGGTACGAGTGTGGCTCGCGCGGGTGAAGAATGAGGAGGTAGGTGCGGTACTGGCCGGGCTGCGATCCGAGGGGGTGGGGGTGGATGCGCTGGAGATCTCGCCGCTGTCGCTCTGGCGTGCGGCGGCGGAGAGGGTGGGCAGGGTTGGCAGGGCGGCCGTGATCGACATCCGCGAAGGAGCGGTGGAGGTGGACCTGTTCGAGGATGGCGAGCTTGTCTATTCTCGGGCGCAGGCCGTCGGTGCGCCGCCGGGCGACGTAGGGCACCTGAAGAGCTTGTTGGAGTCGGCGGAGGCAAGCGTCGGCGGCGATTGGACCGCCGAGGGCGCCGATGCCGTGGTTGTGTTCGGGCAGCCGGAACTGCCCGGGGCCGAGGAGCCATTTGGGTGTGAAAATGTCGTTCTGGCGGAAGGAGGGCGTGGAGTTGCCGAAGGTGCGGCAATGGGAGGGGTAAGTGGAGAGCGGCTGAGGGAGAAGAACCTTCTGCCGATCGTAATGCGCGCGAAGCGTCGCGAGTTCGGCGTGGTTGTGGCTCTTGGGCTTCTGGTTCTCCTTATGGTGTTGTTCTTGAGCGGTTACGCAGCGAGAGTTGAGAGGAATAAGGCGACGCTGGATGCCTTGAAGCAGCAGGTGGCGAATGCGAGCGGCAGCTACGAGAGGGCGGCGGAAATTCGTCAGGAACTGGAAGCGGACATGGTGCGGCTGGAGGATTTCGAGGTCTTGAGCGCACAGCACAGAGTGCAGGCTGTAGATGCTCTCTACGAGCTGACGAGTCTATTTCCTTCGGGGGTAAGGTTTGAGAGGCTCCGCCTGAAGGATGACGAGATAACGCTTACCGGGTATGTGCCAAGCGGGACAGACATAGTGCCCGACCTGGAGACGTCGGATTACTTCCACGTGACCAGTCGCGGCTCGATGACACCTCGGGGGAGCGAGCAGCGGTTTGACAATATGAAGTTGAGGTTGGAGCAATGACGTTGCCGAAGAGGAGACCGCCGGCGAGCTTTGCCGCAGCAGTAATTGTTGTGGTGCTGGGCGTCGCAATATGGCTTGTTTTGCGGAACGCGTCCGCAGATCTAGACGAAAGAATAGAGCAAGAGCTGGACACCCTGGCAAGCATGACCGCAGCGGCAGACGGGCTTGACGCGTTGGAAAAGACGAAGCGCGAGATGAGTGCTTTGGCGCGAAGCGTGGCAGACCAACTGCTGGATGTGCCGGAGAACGCGACGCCGGAATCTCAGATTCCGTTGGCGCAGACGCAGCTAAACGAGATTTTCTCCGCTCTGACGAAGAAGGCAGGGCTGACCGACGTTATGATCAAGTATTCTTCGGAGGGTAAGCGTGACAAGGAGTCGCCATACCAGCTTGTGAAGTTGCAGGCGACGATGCGCTGTGATGAGAAGCAGTTCACGGAGGTGCTGCTGGGGCTTGCCAACCATAGAAAGCTGGTGGCTGTGACCGAACTTCAGCTAACCAGCAACTGGCGAAACCCCAAGCTTCCGGTGCTCACCGTGGACATTACGATAGGCGGGTACTACCGTCCGACTGTAGAGACGTCCGGGTGAGCCGCCGTGGTATGGCGGCCACTGTGGCCCCGAAGGAGTACGGACATGAGAAGATGGCTGCTGGGCCTTAACGCGGTGCTGCTGCTGGGGGTCATCTGGGGGAGCGTGTGGCTGTTCGGCTCCGTTGGCGGGGCAGCTCCTCAGGAAATCCCAGTGCCCGAGACCAGCGTCGCGGCTGAATGGGAGCCTATCGAAGTTCCCTATGTTGCCGCGAGGCGCAGCAGGTCCGCGGCGGACTATGCGTTGGTGTACGATAATACTCTCTTCAGGGAAGGGAGGAAGTACGTTGGTCCCGACGAGCCCACGGGGACGGCTGTCCCCTCCCTCCCGGAGAAGCTTCCGAACATCGGCCTGCGAGGTATAGCGAAGTGGGGCACCGGGGAGCCGATGGCCTATTTTGAGATCGAGGTGGTGACCGAGAAGGAGGTGGGCACGAAGAAGATTCCCACCACATCGAGGGAGGTGAAGCCGTTTCGCATTGGAGATGAAGTATCCGGCAATTGGAGGCTGGCTTCTGTGGAAGGGATGGATGTTTCGCTGGAGAAGGGAGGCGTGCTGAAAAGGATCACGCTGGGCGAGGAAAGCGAGTTCGACAACCTTCCTAAGCCGCCGGCGCGTGCGCCGACGCCTCCGCAAATGATCAGAACGGATGCAGGCTCGGTGATCCACAGGGCGCAGCCGGCCGTACCCCCTCGACCTACGAACCGAACCGAAGCATCGGCCGCTTCCCCGTCGAAGCAGGTAGAGCAACCGAGCCGTGGCCCCGTCATCATGACCGGAGGGGCTGAGTATTCCTCTGCCGCGCCTCGGCCCGAGAGAGGGGATGAGAGTCTCTTGGGGGTGGAGCCCGGCAGGCAGCAGCTGGAGGCGTTGGAGGAGCTGAAGAAGCTTCGCGAATACGTGGAGAAGCGGAGGGCGGAAGAGGGGGCTGACCAGCCACGCGGCAGGTAGGCTTCTTCCGCATATTTGTTCCGCATAGACGAGAGCCCGGTAGCGCTGGATTAAGAAGCGAGGAGACTATGGCAACGCGACAAGAGAAGGTAGGGCGCATTATCAGATGGGTGGTCATTGCCGCGGTGTTGGGGACAGTGGCTCTGGCGAGCTCCCCGGTTTTCGCACAGGAAGCCGACGAAGGCCGACAGCCAAGAGGGCCAAATCCATTTGAGGCGGACGCACCAGCGACTGGCAGGCCGCGAGGCGAGGAGGGTCTGGAGATAGTTACTCCGGTGAGCGAACCCACGCCCACCGCCGAGACGGCGCTGCCTGCAGGCGAAGGAAAGCTGGAGCGGGAGCCCGGGGACGGGGATGAGCTGTTTTCGATCAACTTCGAGAGGACTCCGGTGGGAACGGTGGCAAGGGAAATCCTCACCGCTCTTGAGGCGAGCTTCATAAGCGATCCTCGTCTCGACGCTGCGGGGATGGAGGTCACGGTCAGAACTGCCGGCAAGCTGAAGAAGAAAGACCTGTTTCCGCTTCTTGAGGCGATACTCCGGCTGAAGAACCTTACCATAGTGAAGCTGCCCGACGGGTTCTATCAGATAGACGCGCTGCAGCCAACGAGGCCGGGAACGGTTCCGGCCGGCGTGGGCGAGGAAGTGAAGCTTCCCATAGATTCCGGCCTGATCCTCCAGATAGTTCCTGTGAAGTACGTTCCCGCAGCCACGCTGCAAGAAATCATCGTCCAGTTCCTGTCAAAGTCAGGGGCCGCGATTACCCATGGGCTCGGCAACAACTTGCTGCTGGTGGACTATCCAGGGACTGTGGCAGAGCTGCTGGAGATCATCACGCTTCTGGACGTGCCCCCTGTCGAGAGGGTGTTCATGCTGGTTGAGAACGCAGACTTGGACGAGATGGTGGAAACTCTGGAGGAGGTCTTCTCAATGGAGATCGGGGCGGCGAAAGGCGCGGGAATGGTCCAGTTCGTGCCGCTCCACGCTCTTGGGGGGATACTGGCGAAGAACAGCAGCGAGGAGCTGCTTCCCGAGATCGCGAGGTGGGTGAAGCTGCTGGATGTTGTGCCGACAGGTAGAGCCTACAAGACTTACTACTATCACGTGGTGGCGAGGCCGGCGACGGTCATAAAGGAGATCGTGGAAGAGCTGTTCACGGGGATGAAGGAGATCAGGGAAGAGGCGGGAGGCGCTCCCGCATCGAAGCAGCCGGCGGGTGCGCAGGGGAGAGCCACCCAGCCGACGGCGGCCGGCGGACCGACCATAGGCGAGGAGGAGGAGCTTCGCATAACTGTTGATGCGACTCGCAACATGCTCATAATCTACACGACCCCGCAGATATACGAGAGCATCAAGAGAACGATCGAGGAGATAGATCGTCCGCCGAGACAGGTGTTTATTGAGTCCACGATTGCGGAGGTCTCGCTCCAGGGGACGTATGAACTTGGACTGGAATGGGCGCTGAGAGCCGAGGCGGAGAATCCGTCGTCGGGCGGGCCGATAGCGAGCGTTGTCACTTACGGGACCGGGGGATCGGAGTTCCCCGACGCAACTGTCTTTCCTGGCATGCCGCTAGGAGGGGGACTGAGTTATCTGATTGCAGAGACGGACAAATTTCTGACGTTGCTTCGCGCGCTTGAGACGGAGGACAGGCTCCAGGTCATAGCCAGCCCGAGCATTCTGACGTCCATGGGCGTGCAGCAGACGGCAGAGGGCACGACAGCTAAGACTGCCGAAGTGAACGTCGAGTTGAGCATACCGGTCCAGCGGGCCACGGTGTCAGAGGGAGGTGTCGTCTCCCAGGACTACGAGTACAAGGAAATTCCCATCTTGCTGAGGGTAACTCCGAAGGCGATATGGGCAGATTCTGTTTCACTGGACGTCTATGCGGAGGTCAGTACGGTGCTGGCTGCCGAGCGTTCGATCGACGTGCCGCCCACCGTCAACAAGCGTACCGTAACCACCGATGTTACCGTGGCCAACGGCCAGACTCTGGTTATTGGGGGTCTGATAAACCGGTCCAAAGAGGAGTTCAGGCAGTCCGTGCCCGTTCTGGGCAGAATTCCAATCCTCGGGCGGGTGCTGTTCACTAAGAAGTCGCGCCCCCAGGATATAACCACCGAGATCGTTGTGGTGATTACCCCGACGGTTATCGAGAGCAGCGAAGCGGGGGATGCGATCTCCGCCAAGGCAAGAGACCTCATCTCCACACTGGAGACTGAGGGGTTCCCGGTGAAGTGACGCCGTGGGAGTGGCTGCGGTGGCGATTTCGTGTGTGTGGACGCGACATTTTTTCTCCGTTAAGTCTCAATAAGAAGCTTGACTATCGAGGCAAGATCCGGGAACATTACCGGGGACTGTAATTCGCGTTGAACGCACTTGGCAGTGGTCAAGGTGCGTTCCGATTGTCTCTTCTGTTGACGATAGGCGAAACGATTGCGACCGGAGCCGGTGAAAGGAGCGGGTGATGACTAGAAGGCTTGCCCTCCTGACGGTATTCATAGGGATAGGAGCCATGGCCTTATCTGTGGGGACGGGGGCGCAAGCTGCCTTGACGGTCAGGGCGCTTGATGCAAGCGCAGGCGCGGGCGGCACGGATACCGTCTATGTCATACTCGAGGGTACCGGACCATCTCCCACGCCGAGCGTCGGCGGGTTCAACGTAACACTCGCGTATGATACTGGCGTCCTCGTGCAGCCTGGCGATGGCAACGTGACTGTCGGGCAGGACTTTTCGGGCGGCCTATTCTTCCCGAACACCACCGTAGACGGCCAGGTGACCTTTGGCGGCGTGAAGATCCCGGGCTCCCCCACTTATTCGGACGGCATGGTGCTTTTCAGCGTTGACTTTACCGTCCAGGGCTCGCCTTCGTCCAGCAGCAGCGCACTAACGATCACGGCTGTCGACGTCACCAACGAGTTGGGGCAGTCTCTGGGAGCGACGGCTGGAAGCGCCGGGACGTTCACCGTTACCTCACCCAGTCCGACACCGACGCCGACACCAACACCCACACCAACTCCTACGCCGACACCGACACCAACACCTACGCCAACTCCGACACCGACACCAACACCAACACCTACGCCAACTCCGACCCCGACGCCGACCCCGACACCAACACCAACGCCCACTCCAACTCCGACCCCAACGCCGACCCCGACACCTACCCCGACGCCAACGCCAACTCCAACACCAACCCCAACT
>Ga0180438_10000800_pt1 | contig 57276 bp, 38 predicted proteins | sample SS_ome_12_FD_132455 | JGI IMG/M metagenome (GOLD analysis project Ga0180438, IMG submission 132455) | Hypersaline lake sediment archaeal communities from the Salton Sea, California, USA - SS_3_D_2 metaG | ecosystem: Environmental > Aquatic > Non-marine Saline and Alkaline > Hypersaline >... | reverse complement strand
ATCTTCTTGCCAGCGTTTCTGATTACCTATCAAAACTAAGCCTCCATGCTTGAAGTTAGCCCCCAAAACTGATAATATATATATACCAGAATTAAGGGACTTTTTCAACAGCCCCATAGTCACCTATTTTAAGGAAACTGAAAAAAGTGGCAATGAGTGCCTGAGATGCTAAATGGGCACTATCGTATATTTGAAAACAAGTATGGGCAAACTTTTTTTAGAAAGGGAAAGAAGATGAAGATGGAGAGCAAACAATTATCGGCCGTATTGATTCTTGCTTTGGGCCTGCTTGTCGGAATACAGGCGATTGCCCCGGCAGCATCAATGGGCACCGCCTTTACCTTCCAGGGGCGATTTACAGATGCCAACAGCCCCGCGAATGGAGAATACGACTTCGAGTGGAAGCTATTCGACGATCCGAACTCAGGCACTCAGCTTGGAAGCACAATTTACAGTGATAATCTCGATGTCAATGATGGGGATTTCACGGCGGTGCTGGATTTCGGTTCCGGGATATTCGACGGCAATGCATGCTGGCTGGAAATCGGTGCCCGTCCGGGTGATTCCAACGATACTTATACTACGTTGGATCCCAGGCGGGAACTCACACCGGCGGGGATATCTGGGGACACCATACATATTGGGGATATCTGGGGCAGGATATCAGGGCAGGATATTTGGGGACACCATACATATTTTTTTATTGCAATTTTGGCTATGAGGTATTATTATGAAGTTATGGCTCGTTTAGCAAGAGTAGTAGTTCCGGGTGTTCCACACCACATTACCCAGCGTGGTAATCGTCGTCAGGCTACGTTTTTTAACGAGGCAGACTACACCGCGTATCTGGAGCTGACGGCCGAATGGTGCGGGCGTTTCGGCGTGGTCGTGTGGGCGTATTGCCTGATGCCCAACCACGTCCACCTTATAGTCGTGCCGGAATCGGAAGATGGACTACGGCGTGGAATCGGCGAGGCCCACCGCAGATACAGCCGGCGAATCAATTTCCGCGAAGGCTGGCGGGGTCACTTGTGGCAGGGACGTTTTGCTTCTTTTCCGATGGATGAGCGATACCTGATGCTGGCGGTGCGCTACGTGGAGTTGAATCCAGTTCGGGCGAAGTTGTGCCGGGCGCCGTGGCGTTGGCGGTGGTCGAGTGCGGCGGCACATGTGGCCGGCCGTAATGACAGCTTAGTTGACGTCTCTCCTCTGCTTGAGCGTGTGGATGACTGGCGAGCGTATCTTGCATCAGGATTGAGTAACGAAGAAGCGAACCTGTTGCGTGGGCACGAACGAACGGGGCGGCCACTGGGCAGCTTGTCATTCCTTAAAAGAATCGAGAGTAAACTCGGCCGAGTCATACGCAAAAAAACGCCCGGCCGAAAACCTAAGAACAAGAAGAAATAGGTATGGTGTCCCCAGATTACATCAGATTACATGGCCCGTTTGAAGGTGGCCTAGAAGGTATTCAGAGAGATATGGATAAGGGAATGGAAGGTTATGAAATAGGAGTAGTTATAGCACCGATTGTACAGGCTTGTTCGCCAGCATATAATGCTTATAGGTGGGTTAAATGGTTATTTGATTGATAAGGAAATGAGATTATGCGTAAATCCATTTTAATAATAGTGAGTTCGTGCTTGATAGTTTTTCCCTTAACTTTTTTTATCGGTTGTCGCCGTATTTTGGGGGAGAGGCCAATACATAATGCTGCACACAAAGGGGATTTGAAGAAAGTAAAAAAAATCATTGAAAAAAACCCTACACAAATAAATATGCAAGGTTTTATGGACAAGACTCCATTATATTATGCCTCTGTAAAAGGACATACTGAGATAGTGAAATATCTGCTCGCACATGGGGCAGATATTGAGTTAGGAAACTGTTTGGGTGAAAGGCCATTGGAACAAGCAGCGAAGTTCGGCCATTACAGTACAGTGAAAACGTTACTTGAACATGGAGCAGAGGTTAATTGCAAAGACGAGTTTGGTCTTACACCGTTACATGAAGCCGTTTTATGGGATGATAAAGACTTAGTAAATATACTCCTTTCATATGGAGCCAATGTTAATGCAAGAGATAAATATGAAAATACCCCATTACATGAAGCGGCCAAAAAGAACAATTACAATGCGGCCAAGGCACTGGTTGAACATGGGGCGGACGTCTTTGCGAAAAATTATTATGATTACAGTAGGCCGTCTGAAAAACGGGGATTTGTACCTCCAAGGAACCTTATGAATAAAACTCCAAAAGAAATAGCGTTAAAGCTGGATTTTAAACAACTGGTACGATATCTGCAAACTATAGAGGAAGAGAAAAAGAAAGAAAGGGAGGAGGAAGTAAATGAGAAAGAAAAAGAACAAGAGGTTAAATAGGGACGCCCTATTATTCTAAAGAGGCAATGCTACATATTTGAAAACAAATGTATAAAGGCTTTTTCAAACGGACCAGAAAACAAGTTATGGGAAAGAGACTACCTGGAATAGTTAAATCAGGCTGTTTAGTTTTATTGCTCTTTGCCCACGTCAATTGCAGAGACAAAAAGACCGAGCAGCAGCAGGTTGTCATTTACACATCCCTCGACAAGGTTTTCAGCGAGCCAATCCTGGAAGCTTTCGAGAGACAGACCGGTATTACAGTCCTGGATGTATATGATTCGGAAGCAACCAAGACCACCGGCCTGGTAAACCGCCTTATCGCTGAAAAAAACAATCCGAGAGCGGATGTTTTCTGGAACTCCGAGATAGGCAGAACAATCGTCCTTAAACTTCCTTCCACTGCCCCGGAATCGGGAATGGGAACTGGCCGTTTGCATCGGCTTTGACGGGAGCCGGGCTGTCATAATTCAGCTCATCCAGATATTCGCAAAACTGGAATTTTGACGCCATAATCTGGTCCCAGGTCACTTCCTGACCGATATGACAGGCGGCACGCCCCATCAGCGACGTCAGGTCAGAGTAAATCGCACGCTTAATTTCATTGTGCGGCCGGTCTTTACGGATGCTTTCAATCAGCTCATTCCACTCATATTGCCACGGGCTGTAAGCATCTTTTGTCGGGGTCCATGAGATATTGCCCTTTTCTATTCGTTGGTCTTTGAACATATGTACCGTTGCAGCGTGTGTTCTGCCGGAAAATTGTGCAGCACACTTTGTGCCGTGGATGAACGTGGCGAATTCCGAGCGAGTTTTATTGGCCCGGCGAAAACCGCAGAACGCCTTGGTGCCATCAGGGTAAGTATACTCCATAGAATACACGTCAAGGTTCTGTCCGTGGTCTGTGCTGTGCGGCTCGCGCCCGCCCATACCGACAACCGAGACCGGCCATGAATCCTTGATCCAGCAACATTCGTCAATCTGGTGAATCAGGTTATCAACCATATGGCCCGAACCGACCCAGAACAGATGAATTCTGCCAAACTGGAGTTGACGCATCAGGCTGTTAGAATTTTCGCCCTGACTTTTAAGCCAGCCGCTGCCTCCGAGGCGGTTGGCGCGGATCAATGGTATCTCGCCCATCTCGCCGTTGCGGATTTTCTCTATCAGAGCCTGGCGCGCCGGTGAGTGACGGCACTGAAGCCCAGCAGCGACTTTAAGGTTCCTGCTCTTTGCTACAGCATCGGCACGGAGAATCCGATGCAGGCCGCCCGGGTCGGATGCGAAAGGCTTTTCCATAAAAACGTTTATACCTTTGCTGATAGCGTACTCAACGTGCAGCGGCCTGATATATGAGCGAGTCGTACACATAGCAACATCGCCGGGCCGCAAAATGTCGATTGCCTGCTGGTACGCTTTGAAACCGAGAAACTGGCGGTCTTTAGTAACATCGACCTGGTCCGGGAATTTTTTCTTCAGTGCCTTATAAGATGAATCCATCTTGGCTTGTATCGTATCGGCCATCGCATACAGCTTGACCGGCCCCTTGCCTTCAACGGACAATGCATCGCCGACGGCGCCGTTTCCTCGTCCACCACAGCCGATCAGCGCAAGGCGAATAGTGCTGTCCTGGCCGGCAAAGACCGATGGTGCAATACCCCCGAGCATGGCAGCCCCCGCAGCAAGTGAACCACCTTTTTTCAGAAATTCTCTACGATTAAGATTGGACTTGTTGGCATGTTCAGTCATGTTTACCTCCAGAATTGATAATGAAATTGAAGGGAATTAACATTCCCAAGGTACGTGCAACTCAAAACTTCTAACAACATGAAAAGCAACTTTCGTATTCTATTTAACATCACAAACTTCTGCTATTGCACTTTCACGCCGTATGATACAGGACGCAGCATCAGATTTCAACTGCTATTTATCCAGATCAAAGGTATGATCCAACACTTATGAAGAACCAAGAAAAAATGATAACTCGTAAATCGACAATCAAAAATTTATGGCTTATCCATTAAAAATGACAAACCTGCCCTCTTATTTTTCCTTCCCAAAATCAAGTATAGCGACATAAGTCTTTTGTTTCTTCATAATAAGACTCAACTCCGATTTCCTTCATACGATTATTCATTTTAATCCATCTGGCTTTCAAGTGAGGATCAAAATTAGTTTTATCACAGGGAAATTCATCACACTGAAAACAAAAATCAACGCCCTTCTTCCTGTAACATTCAGTAACACCACAATTGGGGAACGCACAGGTACCCTGCCTGCATCCTTTACAGTCCGGTGCCGCCAAATGTGACAGCAACTTCTTGAAAGAAGGATAGTTCTTATATACCGGATGGAAGTTTGAGAAGCGCTCGGCATAGATGTCAAAATTCCCCAGCAGTTTCTGAAGCTCCATACTATGTCTGGCTATTTCCCCTTTTATGTTAGCCAGACATTTTCGACAGTTTAGTCCGCATGGCGCGAGAGAATCCAATATTTTGTCGTATTCGGTTCTCATTTCTCTTAATTCAAATTAATATTAGCCTCTAAGGCTAAATCTTTGATTACCACTTTTATAATTTTTGCTTTTGATTTTATATCAGATTCATCTACTTTTTCACTTAAAAGTTCTTTCTTAGCTTCTTTTATTGCTTTGTTAATCAATTCAATTGGCACCCTTGCACATGCTTTGCAGAAAAAGCTCATTGATCGTCCTTCATTATAATTATCGAGTAATTCTTCTACCAATGCCTGTCTTTCTTTCTGTTCTTTTAACCAACTTTCCAATCCGGATTCTTTAATCCGGCGTAAATTATCAAAGGCCGGGATCCACTCGGCGACTTTTCTTCTTACAAAAATTTCGCAATTAGACACTTCGTCACATTCCGTACAATTCTCATATCCGTGCTTTTTTTATTCTTCTCAGCGGCTGTTAATGATCGTTTCTCTGTCTCTCCATTTCTACAGACGCAGTTTTACCTGATTTGCTAATTGCTCTTGTCTGATTCAGGATTATGGACAGTCAGGATCTGGACCGTCGGTTAATTGCCAGTTGGCAATCAGGATATCAAGGTCTTTAACAGAGACACGATATGCATTCTTACCCTGAGGTCGATGGTCGAAGTCAGCACAGATCAGGTCAATACCATAGAGTGTCTGGCTCTCTATTTCAGCGAAAGGCTTGTTCCAGGCAGCGATCAGGATATCAAGATCATTGGTCGATATCCAGTATTTGTTTTTACCCTGCGATATACCATCGGCGTCTCCGTGACACTGGCGCGGCCGGGCTGCAGTCGCATAAAGACCACACCAGCAATTCGGTTTGCCCACGTTGAGCCACTCGGCATAAGTTGGGTGTGCCTTCGGAAAACATTCAGAATTGAGGAACAGGGAATTATATTCGGCTGCTCCCATATCCACGTGACTGTCACTTATCCGAGGGTGCAAATCCATGTCGCCCGAGCCGTAATCCTTAATTGATGCTCCCGCTTGTGAGGGCTCAGATAGAAGCGGGGTTATCATCAGCGTAGCTTCGGTCAGGCCAATATCTATACCCATAATCCTTCTTAGAGCGCCATCATCGTTGTACTCTATCCAGTCCGAGACAACGTAGTTGGCCGCAGTGCCAGGATCGATAATAACAGTGTCGTTCGTGCCGCCCTTCATGGTTATGTCACTGTGATAAACAATATTGACATCATCGCCGGCGTCGCGACATAGGGAATCGCTCTTGAGGTGTAGATTGTCCGTAAAAATGTCTGCGAATCCCGGATTCATGGAGATATTGTTGTCCACACCAGTCTGGTCGCCTGGTGGTGTTGAATACTTGGTACCCCAAGGGCTCCAAACGTTGGAATTACTCACGTTCAGACTTCCATTGTTGACAACATGCACGCCGTAGCCGCCCGGAACGACAAAAGAATAGTAGGATAAGATTGAATTGCATACATCTGCCTCAGCATTGTCTACCAGCAATGCCGTTTGGTCCTGGAAAGATGTCCAACCGGTTACTGCAGCATATGAGCCTCCGGTCACATGTACTCCAACAGAGTTACGCATTGAAACCATATTGCGAATATCGACAGTTGATGCTCCAATCAGCTTAATTCCAATGTCAGAGCATTCTTCGAAAGAGCAGTTGAGAATTTCCGCGTCAGTGAAATCCAGTAAGAGGGCAGGGATTTGGGCGTTGCCACTACCGTTGCCCGCATACCGAAATACGGCATGCCTGAAACCAACGTTGGGCCGACCGGTTCTGGCCAAGCTGATCTGTCCCCAATCACCGGGCGAACCGTCCGATGGGCCATCATTGTTTGTGTCGCCGGCAATGTCGTCATCTCGGATAGAGGTAAAGACAATGGGTTCATCGGCAACTTGCCTTGCATTGAGCTTTGAACGGTCGAAATACAAACCGATATTATCCATGATCTTGAACTTCACGACGGTTCCCGGGTCTATTACAAGTGTTTCGCCACTCGCCACATCGACCGAGTCGTCGAGGTAATAGGGAATACCAGGATTGGACCATGTTCCGCTGCTAGCCATTGTCCCACCAACTATATGCACAGCGCTGATATCCTCACTGTCGAGGTCTTGTGTTTTAAAGCCACGCATTTTTGGAAACGAGTTCAAATCCATCTCAACAGGATAGCCCCAACAATAAAGGAAGCTTGTTTCTCGGATTGTTGGTGAAGCTGAATTCACCAAAATAGCTTCTTCACTTTGGGACTTCCAGCCCCAGTGATCATACCAGAAGCGACCAGCATATCGAATCTCTGTATGTTCGATTATACAGGTCTCATCGTCACTGCTGTTGTTGAAGACAATGTGGTACCAGTCACCGCGTTCGGGAATGCTTGGGCCGTCGTTGTTGGTATCCCCCATTGTCCCATCTGCTACTCCAGCTGAATCGTCACGTATGGACGTTAGAATCACAGGCTGATCTATGGTGCCCAATACCTGCAGACAGCCGTCAACAACCAACGAGATGTTCTTGTCAGTGTTCGAATAATGATGGAACTTTACAACTAACCCAGCGGGTAGGGTAAGGCTCCCGGCACCGGCTGCGACAGTTACCGTGTCGTCGAGGTAGTAGACTATATCGGTATTCGACCATGCTCGTGCATCTACGATCGTTCCACCCAGGACGTTCAGACCATTGATCATGTTGTTCTCGAATGTCAAACATTGTAGTTTCGGGTTGCTGGCTAAATCACATTCAAGGGCATCGCCATATGTGTGCCGTATAGCGGTGTCTCGAATCGTCGGAGACGCTGAATTCATTAGAATGGCTTCCTCACTTATTGACTTCCAGCCCCAGTAGTCATACCAGAAACGACCAGCATAGCAAATCTCTGCATGTTCGATTATACAGGTTGCATCATCACTGTCGTTGTCGAACACAATATGGTACCAATCACCACAGTCACCAGTGCTTGGACCATCACCATTCGTATCGCCATTTGCTGTGTCATCTCGCCCCGAAGTCAGAATTACGGGCTCCTCAGCCGTGCCAAGCACCATAAGAGAACCGTTAACGATTAAAGAGACGTTCACATCGCTTTGCGGGACGTAAGCGAATTTCACGACTAAGCCTGCTGGAAGAGTTAGGCTCCCTGAACCTGCAGCTATGGTCACCGTGCTTTCAAGGTAATACACTACATCGGTATTCGACCATTCCCGCTGATCGTGGATAGTTCCGCCAAGCAGGCACAGGCCGTTGATGGTGTTGTTTTCGAATGTCAGACGCTGGAGCATCGGGCTGCTGACCAAATCACACTTAAGGGCATCTCCATATGTGTACCTTATAGCGGTGTCTCGAATCGTCGGCGACGCTGAATTCATAAGGATAGCTTCCTCACTTCCTGACTTCCAGCCCCAGTAGTCATACCAGAAACGACCAGCATAGCGAATCTCTGTATGTTCGATTATACAGGTCGCATTGTCACTACCACTGTTAAAGACAATGTGGTACCAATCGCCCGCCTCAGGCGAGTGCCCGTCATAGCTGTCAGCACCAACAAGGTTGTCACGCTCTGATGTGAAGTACACGTTATTCTCACCACCACCTGGCTGCCCGAGCGCACGCAGGCAGCCATCTACGATAATCGACGGATTCTTGTCTGTATTGGTGTAATACTTGAATTTGATGACCACACCTGGCTCAAGTTCGAGCGTTTCACCAGCTTCAATGATTATTGAATTACTGAGCAGATAATGATCCCACCTTGTTGGTATTCCTCTCGGGCTACTCAGCGAACCATCTACTTTGTGGACGAGAACTTTATCTCCCTGGGTTGCAGCCTCCAGCCCCTCTTCAATAGTTTGGAAAGGATTGGTTTCGCTACCATCACCTATGTTTTGGTTGTCAGCATCCACATGGTAGGTCGTCCCTCCATGGGTTATACTACTCATGTATCCAAAGACAATAAGTGTCAGTAAAACTGTTAACATCTTTGTCTGCATTTTGCTTACCTCCAAAAGTATGACCACGAATTTCCTGTACGTACAGCATAATACTAATCTATATGATTTTGACGAGATTGTCAATAGTGTAGTCCTATAAGAAGCGTATTTTTTACGCCCATACAACTGATCTGCTTATTTATATTACTTACCTAAAAGAACTAATATTTTGACTCGATTAACCAGAATCGTGTTCCTAAATGTAGATTGCCCTAACCTCTGTCCACTAAGGGGCAAGCTCCCTCGAAATGGATGAGAATTAACTGACGATGTACTCCGTGAAATCTGCGGTTAATGTTCTATGGACTCGTCCAGCCTATGTCATCCAGCATCGGCTGGATTTCGGGATTGGCCATGAACAAATTCCAGCACAATTGCGTGCGATAGTTTTCAATCATAATCACAATCGGGCCCTGGTCGATGGCCACACAACCGGGCGCATACCAGTCCTGCGATAGATTGAAAGCATCGAAGAAGCCGAACGGCCCCCATAAATCTTTGCCGAACGTGTAGTAGAATTCCTTCAAAGTCGCAATGGACTCGGCCGGCACATAAGGCATAGCGCTTAGTGCAGCAGTAGGAGCAATAGTGCCGTTATCGCTGGTAGGTGAATGGGCACTGTAGCCCCACGGATTAAAGCAGGCGGTTAAGCCCCATACCGAAAGACCATAGCCGGTATATTCATGGGGATTTTCAATACAATATGCACGGTTGATAAAGGATATGTTCATGCTGTTTTCGAAATAGTTGCAGTAATCATCGCTCTTGTCGCGTGGGTCAAAACCGAGGTGGCTATAATGGGTGAAGAACAGCGGCCCTCCCTTCTCAGGGCCAACCGACTGTAGATAATCGTAGTATGTATTACCATTGACATAGTCTTCGGAACCCGCCCAGCCATTGTAATAGCATGAGGCCGGTATAGGATGCGTCGGCGAGGCAATCGCCAGCAGGTAGGTAATCATACACTCATTATAGCCGGTGACAGCGTGATTTAGCTGCCATTCGCAATTCGGCGACCAGTGCCAGTACAGCATCTCACTATCCGGATGCTGGAGATACCAGTCCCATTCGACCTGCTCCCACATCCGGGTGGCTCTGTCACGGATCTCCGTCTCATTGGGATCGTTCGGATCATCGAAGTATTGCCGCACCGTTAGCATGCCCTGTATCACGTATGAGGTTTCTACAATGTCACCGCCGTCATCATATTCTCCGAAGGGCTTCGTCTCACCTGTGGCTCCGTTAATCCAGTGAGACCATGCGCCATGGTAGCGGGCAGTATTTTCTTCAAGGAAGGTCAGAATCTGCAGGACGCGACCGGCCGCCTGGGTGCGGGTGATAAATCCCCGCTCGGCGCCGACACACATCGCCATCAGGCCCATGCCGGTGCCGCCGGATGTACAGGTATCCGTGCTGTGACCTAATTCATACCCTTCTCTCGCCAGCCCGCTGACCGGATGGCCGTAATCCCAGAAGTACCTGAAGACAGCTTCCTGCACGGATGTCAGAAGCTGCTCAGCGTCCATCGCATAAGAGTTGGCGGAAAAGATATTAGAAGGCTCGGATTCCCCGCCTTCAAGTATCGCTACAGACTTTACGTAATAATAGTACGTCTGGTCATTGGCACCGAAGAAGTCGCTATACACAGAGACCGTATGCGGCGAATCATTGAGTTTGGTAAAGGGGCCATCATTGGAGTCTGCGCGATAGATATTATAACCCTCCAAATTAGGATCCGTATCGAACGACCATACAATGTCGATTCTGCTGTCATGACCGACGGCAGTGACATCATTGGGAGCGGGCGGCGGCGGTGGCGGAGGCGGAGCAACAGGTTCCGGATTAGCAAGAGCAATAATCTCCTCGGCACTCAGCGCGCGATTGTAGATTCGCACCTCGTCGATAAGGCCGTTCCAGAAGCGATTTTTAGCCTGTCCGTTCTCGCCGATAAGTACTCTGCTGTATTTACTGTTTATGCTGCCCCGAACCGTTTTGGAATTTGTGCTGTCACCATCCCGATACATGCAGAGCATAGAGCCGTCGTACACCCCGGCGATATGATGCCAGTCCCCGTCATTGACATCGTCGCTATAAACTTCCGGCCAGCCCCCGCCGGTAAGGCCGAGGCAGAGAAATGCGACACGATTATCGTCGCGGGTCCTGGCCAGGACCCAGTCATCACCTTTGGTAATGATGGCATTCCAGTTTCGATCAAACGCCCGGACCTTTATCCAGCACGCAACGGTGATTGCCTCGGTAAACGTAAGGGACGGGTTCTCGCCGACATCGACATAGTCACCGTCACCGTCGAAGCTCAGGCACCAGCCTCGATTGGGGTCTTCCACCCAGGTCGGGTCGCCCATGAGGGTGCCGTGGTTGCTGCCGGCGGCGTCGTTGGCATCGCCGTCGAATTGCCAGTAGCCAACAAGATTCGGATCATTCTCAATCGCTGAAGCAGAACTTTCCGGCACAAATATCAAGGCCAGCATCGATAGCAAAACGCTCATATATTTAGGGATATTCTTTATCACTGCTCATCTCCTCTCTATTTGGACTCGGGATAATCACCTCTAAAATCCACGGCACAAGAGCTTGCCGAAGTATTCGCCCGCAAAAGTCCGTCTTTTACTAAATAATAAATCATTCTCGATCAATAATCAAGAAAAAAGACCTGCGGAACAGATAGATTATCCCCCGAAAGGCACTGCGTGGACTGCCCCGTCGAAAGGCATGATAACCGAGTTGTCTGCCCTACAACTTAATACATCTTATTCATTGTGTTGTTTTAGGAACCATTCGTAGAGTTCCCTGGTGCGATATACCCGGCGAGTGATACCATGACCAGCACCTTTATAGATAGTAAATCTAACGTTTCCGCCGCTATCCCTGAGGTCCTGTACCATATCTCTAACCGGGCCAATCGGCAGCAGCCTATCGCTGTCTCCGTGAAAGACCCAAACAGGCACATCCTTAATCCTGCCGATCCTTTCAGGTTGGCCATAGGAGCCGGCAACCGGTGCAACTGCGGCAAACACTTCCGGGTAGTCTACAGCCACAGACCACGAGCCACGTCCACCAAGGCTGAAACCTGTTACATATACACGTCGCGCATCAACATTATAAAGCTTTACCGCCTCATCAACTAATGCGACCACTAAATCACCGGGCCAGGCATCATATTCATCCGGACACTGGGGCGATAGAACAACAAAGGGAAAATCTTTTTTAATCTCATCTACATCAGGTGGAATCGGCGTTCTGATCATGGATAAATCATGACCCTGCAAACTGGACGGGTGCAGGTAGATTATCATCGGCCACTTTTTTTCTTGCTCGTTATAGCCTTGCGGCAGAGTGATCCAGTACAAACAACTCTGCCCCCTTTGAATATATCTGTTGAATGTACAAGCGTGTTTTCCCGGGATTAAGGAAGATTTTCGGGATCTCGTGTCTTGATGCGCAAGATAGGAGACAGCTACTGCACTATGTGGGCCCTCCCGGATCAGTTGCAGCGAAGGTTCCTCCGGATGAGATTCAAGCAGTTTGGGGCGTGCCGCCCAGCCTCCTCCAGAAGGACTACCATCAAGAGGTTGCTTCTGCTGAGCATCCGACCTTCCATAGAAACGCTGAGCCCGGCGCACGAGCAATCCATCAGGACTGATCCCTTCAATGACGGCAGAATACCAACCGGTTGCTTGCGGTAGCAGCAGCTTTTCACCTTCCGGACCATACCATTGTACTTCGAAAGGAAAATCTCCCAGCAGTCGTTGCACTCGATAGGGATTGCTCCATTGAACCTTCGGGAAGGTCTTTATGGTAATGGGAAACTCAGAACCATCGATACCAACGAGAGACAGATCCAGCTCCTGGATATCTCGCAAAACACGAGTCACTGGCCGCTCTCCCAGGGATGCAATAAATTCATCCGTAAGTACCTCCATTACAAATGCCCAGTCTCCCCAACGCTCACAAATCTTTACAAGGACAGGATTAAATCCTTGTTTTAGCCTAAATGTGAACGTATCCTGGCGGGCCTTACAAGAACGCGGCAGCGGATACTTGTGGACAAGCTCTCCATTGACCCAAACCTTCGCATCATCGTTCGATCCAAAATAGCTCGTTATGGTCTGGTCCCGGTCGGACTCAATATAGCAGAAGGCATAAGCCAGTTGATAGTCCACTCTCCCATAGAGCTTGTCGAAATGCAAAACGCCGCTTGGAGCAGTCTGCGCATGTTGCACCTGTGCAATTCGGTTAACTCCCTTATCATCCGCGTACGAAACTCGACTATTAAGCGTAATTTCCGCCTTGGCCTCACCACCGATTTCACCAAGATAGTCTTTACGAAAGCCACTATTCGGAGAATCAAGCGTGTTTCTTGGATTGGGAAACATGCCGATGATAAGCCAATCCCGAATAAAGCTGTCACTGCCGAGGATATGAACCGGAGTTCTGCTTTGACGGGATACTGCCGACCGTGGTAAAGCGATTCGACATAAATGAGCGATGAGCATAAAAGACACAATCAAAATCGGTATATGGTATTTGCTTTGCATAATAATCTCCTTATTTTTCTTCTTTAGACAAAATGAACAACCTACAGGTACAAAGGTCATTTGCACCGTGATGAAATAATAATCTCGAGAACATGTTGGTTATTATGCCTTTATCCCATGTAAATAGACGTCATATTCAGAAATTTGTTACAGCAATTTTTCAAAAAATTCAGGAAAACCTCATGATTTCCAAGGACAGCTTTCCCTGGTTTTACCCTGCCCTACTGCTCTGTTTTTCTCATCTTATGAGTAGTTAAGATGCCATTTTTAAAATTCAAATACCAACTGCCATAAATCCACTGCTCATACTCGCCGAAAGAATAGACGTTTCTTTTGACCCTTTGTGGACGACCCCAGCTTGCTGTGACCTGATCTTGTGTCATTCCTGTTATGATTCTCCTGTTGAATATGGCATAACGAACCTCAGGCTCTAAATTGGTGTGGCTTTCGGCGTATGTTTGTCGTCGTTGCACATTATGAGCAGCAGAATCGATACAACCGCCGAAAAACAAAGAACAGCAGAAAAACAGATTCAGTATTCCCACCTTCATTTTTCCCTCCCTGATTTATATTACATTTTCCTTTTGCCTTGTTTTACCTGTTCCTGACCGGTCATAGCTTTACTACATCAACAGTAATTAATCAATAACAATGGTAAATAATAAATCGTAAATAGTAAATAATAAATCACAAAGGCTATCCCTTGTTTTTACCTAAAACGCATATGCTGTTCTGAACAAAGCCTGCACTGAGTAAGACCGAAGTGTCGAAGGATTCGTGCTTCGGATTTGAAAAATGTAGGCTTGCGGCAATGCCACACCAAAGGTTTTTAACAAATCGAAAATCGACAATCGAAAACTTATCCTGATTTAGCCTTTAGCCCTGAGCACAGTCGAAGGGAACGTCGAACGTATCGTAAATAAAAACGGTTCTTTTATTTTTCCTATAGCCAAGACAACAAGCCGGCAACTAACAACTCTCTTCGCTGGTGTTGCTGTTTGCATTATCGAAACTAAGCCTCCATGCTTGAAGTTAGCCCCCATAGCTGATAAAATATATACCAGAAGTAAGGGGCTTTTTCAATAGCTCCTCCGTCCCTATTTATCCACTTATTCTAAGAAGCAGTTACCGGCTATCGGTACTGTCCAGCTACCAAACACGTGTATTTCAGCTGGCAGGCCAAGACCAAGACCAATGGAACCAGACAGAGATAAATCAAGTAAGTTCCCGCCGGGCGAAGCGAAAGGATTAAAAGTGATGCCAACATCTACCCCACCGACAATACCCTCGCCGGCACTTCCTCCTAAGGATAAGGTGTATCCAGCTAGGAATTCACACCAGTCGTCGGCCGTTGACACGGTTCCCGCAATACTAACATCGGCACTAGCCCCGAGATATACTCCAATGGCATACGAATCAAAATCCTGCCCGACGGTGGTGATACCTACGAAACCAGTACCTCTGGAACCACCTCCCAAAATACCACCGGTTCCTGATACATTGAAGGCTACAGTAAAGAGTGTCAGCGATTTCAAGAAGCTCTTCGGAGGAGGGCAAGCCTTCCAAGCCCAGCACGTGGGTGGAGGGAAATAGACCCAGCAGCCTCTCATACCAGGAGCCGGGGGAGTCGTCGGGCATGGTGGACAGGTCGGCGGACTGGTCGGCGGTTGGGTCGGAGGTTGGGAAGGTGGAGTGGGCTGAGGAGGATCAGGTGGCTTTTTCGGTCCACGTTCCCGTGTCGGTCCATGTTCCGTTCCTACTTTGCGTTCAGCACAATCCTTGTGAATATTGGCTCCCTTGTCAGATTCACAGTTAGGTGGCACATCTTCTGGTGGACAATTAATCCCATCGCCTGCTCCAACTTCCTGAAGACCCAGCGGATCGATAAAGCCGATTGGCCGGTTTTTGACGTATGAGTAGAGGTTTCCGAGATTCAAACTGCTCCCCAGCGGGTCTCGACTGATAAACCTTCCCGCTTGTGGTTTATGATACCGGTTGCGGTAGTAGTAGAATCCGGTCTCAGGATCATAGCGGCGACCAGTGTAGAGGTAGGGATTACCGATGGCAGAATCCGCCATAGGGATTCCGGATGAATCGAAGAAAAACGTCTGACCATAAGCATCGTAGCCGTAGGCTTCAACGGGCAAACCAGAGCTATCGGTAAGAGTAATTATACTTCCCAGGGCATTGGCGTGGTAGTAAAGGCGATCATCATCTATAGTGTGGTCCATTGTCAGAACCTCATCTATCCACCGGCCATAGGTATAGCTGAGAGAAAGCATGTTTCCTTCGTATTCCTCGATCACACGCCAATCACTCGTATAGATATAAACTGTTGATGTACCATTTACCAGTTTGCGTATACGACGGCCAATAGCATCGTACCAATACTCGCCCAGTATGCTTCCGGTCTGATTGTCCCTAATCATGGTCAGTTGGTTGTTGACCCGATGTTTAGCTTGCGTGATCGAACGGTGATCATAGTCATAATAATACTCCTTGGTACCATCATCCACCAAGTTACCGTTTTTGTCGTGGGCGTGGTTGAAGCCACTGTCAGTATCGACCTTAAAGTCATCCGGTAGACCATCGTCGTCGGGCACCGGCGCCGGACCATTTATGGACCAGTCATCGTATTCATTCATCTGGTTGATGGAATTAGTGTACGTCTTTTCATCGATGGAGAACTGCGCCCAGTTTCCTACTCCATCAAGCTGCCAGGTACGGTCACGATTCGGCCAGGGAATATCGCCGCCGAGCGACATACCACGTTTGAAATCGACGAGTCTGTAAATAGCATCGTAGCTGTACATCTCGGATTGAGTAACAGGCTTGGCATCATCGTAAGGTAATACGTTCTGAAGATTGACAGCGTTAAGGCGGTTGCCGACCGCATCGTAGTCGTGTGCAAAACCGGCAAAAGTTCTCCCATCAGGACCGATATGGCGCAGCCCTACTACCCAGCCATTATCGTTATAGGCATACTCAGTCTTTGTGCCATTGGCAAAGCTGCGGGCCAGTACCTGGTTGCCGGGATTTTCGTAGTCGTACCAGGCGGTCTTTACTCCATCAACAATTATCTCCACAAGCCGTCCTCGCACATCACGCAGCTCTTTTACAATCTTGCCGCTGGGATAGGTGATTATGCGTTCATTAGGTGTGGTACTGTAAGCATACTGAACTGTGTGACTGTAAGATTGAGGCACATCTACCTGGGTGCTACTGAGCACTCTACCCATATCGTCATAGGTATAGCCGATATGACTGTGGTTGTTGTCTGCTGATAACAAGCGGCCAAGGCGATCATAGGTGAAAGTATCCGTATGACCGTCGGCATAAGCCTTGGTTGTTAGTCGATATAAATCATTGTAGCGATAGGTAGTTGTATTATCCATCTGGTCCGTCCGTGTGATAACATTGCCGACTTTATCATAAGCAAACGTCACGTCCGTGCCATCGGCATAGACTTCTCGTATCTTTCGACCGGTTTGGTCGTATTCATAGCTGGTAGTATTACCATTGTCATCGGTTCTATCTGTCAGATTGCCAAGTATGCCATAAGCCCTCGTGATGGTGATATCCAGGCCACCCGGGTCGTGGGTCTCGGTTAGTCGCCTGCCGAGGCCATCGTAAGTATATGTCGTGACTAAACCTTCATTATCTATTTGTTGAATCAAGCTGCCGTTCTTATCATATGCAAATGTCATGTGCTTGTCGCTCGGGGCCTCGACAAGGGGATCATATATTTCAATGCGTCGATCAACGTTATCATAGGCGTACTTTAATGTACGCCCAAGACCGTCGGTTTGGGTCAGTACATTGCTATTCTCATCGTAGGTATAGCCGGCGATCTTTCCAATAGCGTCACTCTGCTCGATAAGTCGGTTCGCCTTATCATATACACTGTTTATCACATTGCCGAGCGGTGTGTTCTTTCTGAGCATGTTGCCTGCGCAGTCATAAACGTATGTTGTCATAAGGTTAGAGCCTCCCGGAGCCAGCACCTGTTCGATAAGACGGTCGGCTGCATCGTAAGAATAGGTAGTGACCATGTCGGGACAGGGGGCATTTTCTACAACTACTTTAGTTTGGTTACCCATGAAATCGTACTCGTATCGCGTAATAGCATCATCAGCATCACCTTCGTTGTCATCTGTATCACTGACCTTGCGCACTAAATGTGTGAGACGGTCAAGAATGTCATAATATCTGTATGTGACTTTTCCCATCGGATCGATGGTCTTATGAACCAAAGAGGAGCCCGGAGTCCCGCATGCACATCCTGCTCCCCCGGGTTGTGCATATTCAAACTCTGTAGTAAGCGCCAGTCCATCGGGATCCACAATTTCGTGTGTACGCCGACTCAATTGGTCATATTTATACTTCATGATTTGATAAGGTGACCCTCCGCGATTGATGGAATGCTTTATGTATGTATTATTTCCGCGCTGGTCGTACTCATATAGTGTCCAATAGCCCTCCGCATCGATGATTTTAACCAGTCGGTTAAGGTTGTCATACTCGTATTGGGTCTGGTTACCTTCGGGATCTTCGACCTTGATTAAGTTGCCTTTTCCATCGTACCAATTCTTCGTTTCCAGCTCGAGCCCACCGGGATCGATAACCTGCCGGCTAAGCCGGCCCCTAACATCGTAATGGTTCTCAGTGATCACACCACGGGGATTTGTTTGGCGAATGACACGGCCTTCTCCATCATAGCTGAAACTGGTTGTCAGGTTCAGGCCACCCGGATCGACCACCTGAGTAATCAGTTGCCCTAATGCATCGTACTGGTATTGTGTTGTAACCGGATCAGCGAGATCGGATCCCCGATACAGGGTGTGTTCCGTCAAACGCCCGGCCTGGTCATATTGGTATTCTGTGTAAATAGACAGTTCCCATGGATCTATGACATTGGCAGCCAGTGTGCCGTTCGGATTATATTGCTGATGAACAACGTGGCCGTTACGGTCTGTTGTGCTTGTACGCAATCCCTGGTCGTTATATGTGTAGCTCATAACGCGGTCTATGGGCCATTCCACGACCGGATCGATTTGGCGTATCAGGTTGCCCCGGCTGTCATACTCATAGAGCCAGACATCGTCATCAGGCTCAATTTTTTTGGTCATAAGGCTCTTGATGTCGTGCTCGTAGAACATGCGCGTTACATTGCCTAAGGGATCTTCAATGCGAGTGGGATTACCATATTGATCGCGTTCATAATGCCATGTATGGCCCGCTTCATCTATAAGGGCAATCAGTCTCAGATTGTCGTTATATTGATGCTCCCTCACAGAATCATCGGGATGCATAATTTTCGTTATATAGCCATTCTGGTCATAGCTGTAATGTGTGTTTACGCCACGCCCATCCGTAACAGCTACCTGTCCCGACAAGTAACTGACTTCATGTGATTGCTGCAGACGGTCCTGGTCCGTTTCCCAGTTATCGGAATTCGTGATAACAGCAAAAACATCGCCGTTTTCGTCGACGAGTCTATATGGCTTACCGGCATTGTTATACTCGCAGGTCCAGGTATTGCCGTCTTTCATTTTCTCAGTGAGCATACGATGCTTTGAATCATAAGTGTATTCGAGAGTATTACCGAGAGGATCGGTAATACGAGTAAGGTCATCTGCTGTGTAATGGATTTGAGTGGTGGTATTATCAACGTTCCTGATAGTGCTCAGCATATTTGAGCTGCCCTGATATTCCAAGGTCACCTGACGTCCGAAGGGATCGGTGATTGTGATCAACCGGCCCTGGTTGTCATAGATCAGAGTAGTGGTCTGACCATTGGCTCGCGCTATTTGGGTAAGTTGATAGAATTCCCCTGAAATCAGCCAAGACGGTCGTGTAAATCTTTTGAAAGTCTTCGTGGATCCATCTAATTCTTTCAGGAGGAACGTATCAGAATCAACTTGTGAGAGTTCATGTGTTTCACCCGGACTGGCAACATAATTACCCCCGTTTTTGTAGAAACGAGTCATCCGGCCCTGGGCATCAGATAGAGAAACGCCCCTTACATCATCGATCAGAAAGATATTATAATTATGTGTCCAGCCGTAGCCGAGGACGGTCTTGAATTTGGCCAGAGAACCATCGGCCTTGCCGCTGTCGTAGTATAACCTGAAATCAATGGTTGATCCCTGGGCGGACTCAACGCGACAAATCGGCACATCCGTATATAGTGTACCACGGGCAATCGAGATGTGCATAGCAACAATAATTGTTCCATCCGGGCACTGATACCATCGCTTCTCAGCGGGAGGATATGTTACCTGATCCACTGGCACTACATCGTCATCATCATCGCCTCCACTTCCATCATCTATAGTAATACTTGTAAAACTAAGATTATTGTCCTCATCTGTTTCATCAATTTCCCAGAGAGCATCCACATACAAGCCAAGATAGAATGTAGTCCTGCCATCATAGAAGTCATCATAATATGGATCATTTGGCGGAGTATACAGTATTACAATCTGCGTTCCTGTTATGCTGTTGCCGGGAACAGCAGGTAGCAATACCCATTCGACGTCGGGATCGTACCAATCCCAGTACTCGTCATGACTGAGGAAAAAAATCCCCGTGGACGCACCGGCATAACCTGATTCGCTATTTTGGACCGAATAATACGCCTCGAACGGATCGCCGGCTATTATCTGATTCGGAATGGCTTCGAGAGAGTAAACCGAGAGGTTCACCAGATATTCTTCGGTTGTGAATTGCCAAGGATCACCGACGTGTGTAATACCTTCGATATCGACCTCATCGATCCGCCAATAATACATTGTGCCTGGATCAAGCTGTACGTTACAGCTTGTTTCGGTTTGATTACCTAAAAATTCAAGTGTGTCAGTACCGAGGTACACATTGTGGGAAGCGGCGTAAGCTCCTGGATTCCAAGACAAAACAGTTTCTTCTGGGACGTCTGTTGCCCCATCAGGCGGGTACGGATTCGTGGCTTTTTGTGCCTGCGAGCTTGTAGCAAAACCAAGCAAGGTTATCATTAGGGCAAGCAGCATGCTAAATTTTGTTGCAGTTTTCATAAGACATCCTCCAAAAAGCGGTTAGAAATGTATCTATTGACATATTTGTGCTGAAATCTCCTTCCATGACATTTTACTTTACTTATCCAGGACTAAGATTGTAAATCTATCCTTGAAATAAGTGCCATTACGCAGGAACAGACACAAATTCTTACAAAGCCGACATACCATGGAGTGGAACAGGACTAATATCTCCGGGAGCAGTTCAAATCCACTCCTTAATGATCTAAATCGGCATTATAGGTAAAAAAACCAACAAGTCAATTGTGGTGAATACGTATTTTTAAAAACCAGATTACGGGGTCAAAGAATCAACAAAATCGGCCTCCATGTTAACTTGTGGTTTCATAAAATTGCTCTTGCAAGTTACGGTACAGGTCTTGATCGCAGCCAATCGGATCGTCTATAGCAAATTCTGACCCCGCCTTTGTCCCCAACAAAGGGCTGACAGTGTTTTATGTTGTCAGCCCTTTGACTATATTGGGTGGTTTGTTTTATTGTTAAAGCGGTTTAATGGCTTCAGTATGTAATTTATTCAACTTCTTAGGCCGGTGGGATTTCTTCGAATAAATGTCCGGCAATGACTATCAGATCCTGGATATCTACAAAACCATCGCCTAAAGGCGATGGAGCAATATCGCAGAGTGTGTTCTCTGTGTGCCAGTTGTCCACGATTATACACATGTCGGCAGCGTCAACAATGCCATCGCCATTGAGATCTACGACCGGTTCGATTGATACCTGCCATAGGTTGTGGTCGCCGTTATCAGGTCGCCTCGATTTGAAGTACAAGATGTTGCCGTCAAATGAAATGACGGGCGTATCATCGGTGAACGATGTGTTTATAGGGGGCCCCAGATTCTTAGGTTGCCCCCAGTCATCTTCAGTCGTTGCACGGGTCGTCACCCAGATATCCCAAGCGCCGAATCCGCCAGGCCTCGTGGAGCCAAAGAAGATGGTCAGTTCATCGGCCGAAACGTGCGGTGCGAAATCGTGAGACGAACTGTTCACCATTGGCCCAAGATTCGTTGGCTCTGACCAGTCATCGTCTGTCGAGGCTCGTTTTGATACCCAAAGATCAATGTTGCCTTGTCCACCGGGCCGAGTGTCGAGCGTGTCAGTGAAGTAGAGCGTCAGTCCATCGGATGTCATGCGTGGACACATCTCGCCATATGTCGTGTTAATAGTCTCAAGACCCTTAGGCTCTCCCCAGCCATCATGTGTTGTTGCCCTGGTCACGACGTACAGGTCCCAATTCCCTGATCTGTCCGAGCTAAAGTGGAGCACCAAACCATCGGCCGACAGATCGGGTGCCAAGTCGCGTGACTCAGTGTTAATGGGCGATCCAAGATTTTGAGGTTCTCCCCATTCGTCGTCAGTAGTTACACGTGTCGCTATCCATATATCCTCCTGGCCGTGTCCACCGGGGCGAACGGGGTAATTGGAGCCGGTCCAGTCAGAGAAGTAGAGCGATAGCCCGTCTTTTGAGATGCACCCTAAAATCTCATCAGCAGGTGTGTTGACCCTCTCTCCGAGATCGGTGGGTTCGCCGAAGATAAAATCCGCCTTTGTGTTCCCAGTACTGAATGCGATAACAGTGATAAAGGCAAGAATTATGATGTTTTGTTTTCGTTTCATAATCATTTCTCCTTTTTTTAGTAATCTGGTTTTGTATCCAGAACATGATAATCGCGCAAAGAGGTGTGTGTGTTGGGTAATGTAAGAGAGACTGTCAGTGTGTCTATCCTTCGCTTAGCATGGAGGCTTGGCCTCAGTCGGTTCTCAGGAGGATTCATTACGTCTGCATTGATCAATTCCCACCACAACCGAGGATAATCCTGCCCTTCGGAAATCCACCAGATGTCGTCTGTGCCGTTTTCAGTCTCGTCGATGAAGTCCCAGCCGGCGTCGAGGAATGTACTAGCCGTTTGCATCTCGTCCGTCGTTAGGCCAAATGAACCATCACAACCGGCAGCACCTTCTTCTTGAATACCACACATATTTGTCCGACCGCTGGTTTGAATACCCCAGAAACTTGAGGTGATATCGCCGCGATTGAGACCCACCAGGCCGCCGACACAGTCATTTCCGGTGACCATACCCGTGCTATAACTCACAGTGATGCTACCATAGTTGTCACCCACGAGGCCGCCGACTCTTTTCGCTCCACTAACCGCGCCTGTGCTGTAACTCGTTCCGATCCAGCCGTAGTTCCTGCCCACGAGGCAACCGACCTGATCATCTCCGACAACGCTGGCTGATGAGGCACAGTTAGTGATTGGGCCAGAACTGCCTCCCACCAGACCGCCGATGTAATCACCTCCCACAATACTGCCTCCTGCAACGTAGCAGTTGGTTATAGTACCCTTGGCGTTGTATCCGACCAGCGAGCCAACATACGGTCGTGTTCCGGCGTCAATCCTGGGATTAAGTAATCCCAGATTCTTGATAGTGCCATCCTCTCCTTCGCCGTAGCCACCAACATATCCAAAAAGCCCTATGTGTCGTGTGCCGGTAGAGGCGTAGGTGAAGTTCGAGATTGTATGACCTTGGCCATCAAAGACACCGACAAAGGAGTAGATGTCATCTCTTCCAATGATGTTGAAGCTGGTCCCGTCATATACACTGAGATCAATATCCGCCATCAATTTGTAATGTTTGTCGCAATCGCACAGACCTAAGCCAATCATGTTGAGCTGCTCGGCCGTGTAAATAAGGTATGGATCCTCTTCTGTCCCACTACCCCCACCATATCGATTGACTATGATTTCTCCCGGCAGGTTTTCCCAGACGAGACTCGGATAATCAACGCCCTCATCCACCATCCAGACCAGACCGCGCCCCCAGCCGACGAAGGTGCTTGCCATTTGCATCTGAGCTGTCGTTTTGCCGGTGCCTCCGTCGCTGGTTGTCTGTCCGCTGGTTTCAATATCCCAGAAACAATTGTCTTGAACTACGCCGCAGAACTCATTGGCCCCCACCAGCCCACCAACATTCTCATTTCCTACAACATAACCTGCCGAATAGGAGACGGCGATCATGCAAATTCCCTGATTCGATCCAACAAGGCCGCCGACTGTGTCAGTTCCTGTCACAGAACCGAGTGAATAGCAGTCAATGATTTTGGAGGGCGCCCAATCCATCGCATTACAGCCCACCAAGCCACCGACATACCACTCCCCCGCGACGTTGCCGGCTGAGTAGCATCTCGTGATTGTACCGGAATCGTTACGGCCGACCAGCCCGCCAACCATACCCACGCCGAATACTGCCCCCGTACTGTAGCTGGTGGTGATGCTGCCAGGCCCATTGCGGCCCACCAGCCCGCCGGTACTATAGCCCGTTCCGTTGACCGTGGCGGTGCTGTAACAATTGGTGATACTGCTATGCCAGTTACTGAATCCAACGAGGCCACCGACGGATGCAGTTCCAATGATCGAGCCGGTGCTGTAGCAGTTGGTGATACTCCCACCGTTGAAGCCCGCGAGGCCGCCGACGCAGTGGCCAACTCCATTGACATCTATCACTTCCAAGCCCAGATTAAAAACCTCAGCTCCATCTTCCAGTTCCCCAAACAGGCCCAGATAGGTCTCGCCCACGATTGTGAGGTGGGAGATCGTGTGCCCGTTGCCGTCAAAGACCCCCTCAAAACGAGTTCCTCGGAACCAATATTCCGTATCATCAGTATCCGGTGCAATCACCGCCTTGTCGAATACCTTCCGCCCCGGTAGATTCGGATCGAGGTCGATGTCGGCCGTCAGGATGAAGTGCTTGTCGTAGTCGTTGGGTTCCTCGCCCAGAGCGATCAAGTCCTCAGCCGTGGCGATCTGGTATGGGTCTTCTGGTGTGCCGCTGCCGCCGCTATACTGGGCTTCAGCAGGTATGCTGACCAGGCAGACTAGAGCAAGTAGAGGGATCATCCGGAGGATTCGTGAATCGACCATCTCCGCCATTTTCCGATGTCCTTTATGTCTCACACGGTCAAACGGACGGCATACTGTGTACCGTTCACGTAGCCGATCCAAAAGAGTCAGGTGCGCCAATATCCAAAACATGATTCGTACCTCAATTCTTGATATTTTCTCGGTTTGCAGTACTATTAATGAACCCATTGCTCGGGCGCGCAAACCAGCCGTCCGGGTCGGGCTGGGCCGGTGAGTTGTGTGCTTGGCGGTACGATACTCACCGGCTGCATTTTTTGTTCAAGCGGCTTGACGCCGATAGCACTAATAGTTCGCGCCGGGCACCACCTCCTTTCCTTCGTCATTTTCCAATAGCTTCTCGGCCGGATCGGCACCGGCGGGCGCCTCGATATCATCCGGCCAGTGTAGGATTGGGGCTTGCCAAAGATCAGGACCTCCTGATCCGCCTGGCCGCAGGGAATCGAAGTACAAAGTAGAGCCGTCTGCCGAAACGCACGCGGAGCTTTCACGGAACGTACTCCATACTGGTGGCGGGATCATTCTGGGTTTACCAAAAGATGCTGAGGTCTTATCCCACTGGGAGACCCATATATCGCGATTGCCGGCCCGGGCGGAGTGAAAAAACAAATACCGGCCGTCACTGGTAACGAAAGGACCAGCATCATAAAATGTACTATTAATCTGAGGACCCAGGTTTACCGGCGCATCCCACTCATCATCGATCGACGCTCTGGTGACAACCCAGATATCGTGGTTGCCGCATCCTTCAGGTCGATCTTTTCCTCCCGGGCCGGAGAAATAGAGCGACAAGCCATCATTAGAGGTGTGAGGGTGTTGCTCAGTCTTGACACTGTTGACCAACGGTCCGAGATTCACCGGCTCTCCCCACGGGCCTTTTATCGTAGACCGCCTTGCCAGCCATAGGTCATGGTCACCGTATCCATCCGGGTGGTTTGAGGCGAAGTAAAGTGTCAGACCGTCCTGAGAGATGCAGGGGGTTTTTTCCAAGGCCGAGCTATTGACGGGGGGGCCAAGATTTGTCGGTTTGCCCCATTGGTCGTTTGTTGATTCCCGCCGCGTGACCCATATATCGCGATCATCCAACGCACCAGACCGATTGGAGCTGAAGAAGAGTTCCAAGCCACTGGAAGAGATACTTGGCTGACCATCGAAACCTAAGCTGTTCACAATTGGCCCAAGATTAACCGGGGTACCATAATCGGTAGGATCGCCGAAGAAGAGGCCCGCATATATCTTCGGATCGAAAAAGGATCTATTGGGATCGGTCAGAAACTGACAGTATGCCGCTTCGAAAAGATGCCTGTCAGCATTACATGGATCGGCTTCAGCGGCACGGCTGTGAAAGTCGGCCCTTTTTCGGAAATACTCCTTCGGTGTTTGGCCGGGGCTTAGCAAATCCGTATCGAGGATCCAGATATCATATAACGGTTCTTCCAGGGACACAGCCAGTCTCTCCTCGTCAGCAGACCAACTGGCCTTACCTACAGGTGCTGAGAGGATCTTAGTAATATCATCTTGTTCAAGATCGTAGATCCATAGCCCCGTTACTCCAATGCGACGATCCCATGCCGGCAAGTGGAGCTGCGGGCCGTTCGGTGCCCAGGACCTGATCTCGATTGGCATCGGTGCGGTCCATTGAGCAACGATCTGGCGCGATGACAGATCTGAGATATTCAGTAGATTCCCTTCGGCGTACGCCATGTATTTGCCATCCAGCGAAACAGTAGGAGGCGAGTTCGACCACGAGGAAACAGGAGTTGGGGATGCAGCGGCATTGTTTACGGCAATCGAATACAGCATTTGTTCCGAGACAGAATGATAGAAGATGGATTTGGAATCCGAACTCCAGTGAAACCATTGGCCCCGGGCCAGTTTCCTCGGCTCGCTGCCATCAACTCTCATCACCCACAATTCACCTCGCTCTATTGGCTGAACGTGCTCCTTGAAGTTGATTGGCTGCTCCCAGCTTGTTGCCAGCCTGCCAAGGGGCAGAATCTGACGGTCACGCACAAAAGCAATGTATTGCCCGTCGGGAGAATATGCAGGATCTTTGCCGGGAATAAACAACAGTTCGGTCTGCTGCGAATTCATATCATAGACAGCTATTCCACTTGCACCAATAACACCCTTAGTGTACACAAGTTTTGTGCCGTCAGGAGACCAGCTCGCGGACCATCCATCTTTTATTAGCCGCTTGCTATCTTTGGCCTTATAGTCGCGATAGATCTTCTCGGTCTCCAGCATGGGTAAGAACGCCGCCTCGGGGGCATCCGTTTTAGGCAGGTTCAGTTGTCGGCCCGCTTCAAGGTGCTCGACGACGTACTTCGCACATTGAAGCCAGAAAGTTTTGTTGTTTTCGGGCAGAGAGTCATATAGTTCTGAGTATTTGGCCTTCGCCTTTTCATACAGTCCCAAAGAAATAAGCGCTGTAAATGTATGAATTTGGTAGATTTCCTTCTCTTTCGCGAGAGAGACGCATTTCTGCGCATCCAGGAGTGCATCCTGATATCTGCACATTTGGATATAGGTTTCGCGTCGGCGGTCGTAGAGATCAACAAGCTGTGGATCTTTCGAAGAAGTGTGCTCGATGGCCTTTTTGTAGCTGTCGATAGCCTCTTCATATTGGCCCAGCTCTCGAAGTGCGTCTGCTCGAATCGCGTGTCCGAGTGGATCTTCCGGACGCAGCATTACCAGGCACAGGCCGTCTTCTGCGGCACCGGCAAAGTTTCTGGAGCAATGATGCGTGTACGCTCGCAATCTGCGAGACTCATAATGAGCCGGATCGATCTTCAACGCCTTGTCTAAGTTGCTGAAGGTATCTTTGATAGTGGCGCCCGTCATAGCTCGCAGGAAATAAGCCTCCGAAGTCTCCGCGAGCAATTTATCAGCCTGTTGACGATGTTCATTGGCTTTGTTAAGTCTCTCGGTGGCGGTAAGTTCGCCTTCCCAGTAGATCCGGGCCAGAAGTGCGTGGGCGGCGCCGGCGATCTCCGGTCTTTCGTCAAGCAGGTTCTCTAACCTGACGATGGCCTCATTGGGCTCCTTGCACTCGGCAAGAATGTTTGCATAGAGCAGTTGTGCGTCGGCGCCGACGTGTTTGCTGTTCATGATGGATTCAAGATCTTTGAGAGCCGCTGGAAAATCCCGTTTCGTAAAAGACTCACGGGTACGGGCCAGAATCCCGCTGTGTCTGGAGGCTTCGGTCTTTGCGAATTGAATCCGATCTCGGATCCAAATTGAGAGAATAAAAACCACGACCACGATCCCCAGAGCAGCAACGGCCTGGGATCGATGTCTTCGCAGGAATTTGTGCAAAATATACGTCGTGCTGGGTCTTCTCGCCAGAACAGGCACGTGTTCCAGATGTCTCAGTATGTCCATGGCGAGCCCGTTTGCTGTCTCGTATCTCCGGACGCGGTCCTTCTCCAGAGACTTCATGACGATCCAGTCCAGATCGCCGCGAACCGACCTTCGCAGAAGATCGGGCGTTGAGCCACGATGTTCGGCTACGTCAGTCAGCATCGGGCCAAGCGTGCTCAGCTTCGTAGAGGGCTTGGTCGGCTCTTCTTCCCGGATTATCCGCTGCATTTCCACGTATCCAGCTTTGCGGAGCTGCTCCTGGCTAAAGGGTGGCGTCCCCGTAAGCAACTCATAGAGAAGCACGCCAAGTGAGTAGATGTCCGTTCGAGTGTCGACATCCAGGTCGCTTAGCTCCGCTTGCTCAGGGCTCATATAAGCCGGCGTACCGATGATATGGGCGTAGCGAGTGAAGAGCGTCTTCTCCGTTAATCGGTGGTTGATGGCCTTGGCAATCCCAAAGTCGATGATCTTGGGCATGGGGGTACCATCACGATGTGCGACCATCACGTTAGAGGGCTTGATATCTCTGTGGATAATTCCCTTCTGGTGAGCATGCTGGACGGCGTTACAGACCTGGATGAACAGGGCAAGGCGTTCTTTCGTGCTGAGGTTATTCTTATCACAATATTCGGTGATCGAGACACCGGTGACTAATTCCATTACGAAATACGGCCGGCCTGTTTCAGTTGCACCGGCGTCGAGGACTTTGGCGATATTGGGATGGTCCATCATGGCAAGGGCCTGGCGCTCGGCTTCAAATCGAGCTATGACTGACTTTGTGTCCATGCCCAGCTTGATGATTTTCAATGCGACCTTACGGCGAATCGGCTCGGTCTGCTCGGCCATATACACCACCGCCATGCCGCCTTCACCGATTTTTTCCAGCAATTCGTACCGACCGATGACAGTCCCTGGCTGTTCAATAAGAATCATATCTTCCATGTTTGGCCCTAATTCAATAATGGGGCTGTCAGGAACATCGTCAGCTTCTTCATAGGCTGTCAAGAGCGCCTCAACCTTTTTGAGCAGTTCCGTATCGTTGTCACAAGTTACATTCAGATATGCCGCTCGCTCTTCGTGCGTTTGCTTTTCCAGCGCCTCGGCAAATATTAACTTGATGTCTTTTGATTGTTGAGCCATAAGAGAAGCTCCTTTTTTCTATTGATCCACATTACTATGCGAAATCCAGGAAAAAAAGATGACAAAAAATCTCGGTGCTTAAAGAAGATTTTTTGTGTTTGGAACCAATGCGACCGTTCAAAGCTGAACCATAGGTCGCAAACATCTATGAAATTATAACTTATAGCCCACCCGTTACGCTGCATACCCTTTTCTTGGGAAGGCTATTGTTCGTTTACTAATTCTTGATGCAATCTGGCACGGGCGTAAGCCCAGTATCTATAGGCAGTACGACGGTCTATCTTCAATGTTTCAGCTGCCTCTTCAACAGTTAAGCCCACAAAGTAGCGGAGCTTAACCAGTTCAGTAACCTTGGGATCTTCCTTATCGAGTCTGCTAAGAGCCTCATTCAAAGCAATTAGTTTGTCAGAAGATACCTTAGTCGGTATGTTTTTATCCTCAATATCCACTCTCTGGTGAGCACCACCATGTTTCAGGCTCTTCTTATGACGCGCCTTTTCGACCAGTATGCGACGCATAGCTTCAGCGGCTGCAGTAAAGAAGTGGCGACGATTATCCCAATTCTGATTATTCCTTTCAACGAGACGAATATATGCCTCATGAACTAATGCTGTTGCCTGAAGTGTCTGGCCCGGTGATTCCTTTGCCATCTTCTGAGCAGCCAGAAGACGAAGCTCCTCATATACCAACGGCAGCAGTTCATCTGCTGCCTTAGTGTCCCCTTGTTCAATCGCATTCAGAATGCGTGTAACATCAGTCATAGTCGTACCGAAAAATTAGGTCTTAGTTTTTCCGGCCCAAAGCCACTGATAAAGAACACAAAATGCGAAATGATCTCCACGTATACATTCGCAAAGTTTGTATTTCTTGGAAGTCTCAGAATATAATACAAAGAACAGGTCTATTTTTCAATTGCCGATGTCCAAAAATTCAAAGAAAACAAAGGATGAACTGTTTATAGGTATGCCATAAATCTATTATTTCTCTGCTATCTCGGTGCTGCACGCGTTAAATAAAAATCTTCTTGCAAGTTTCGGGACAGATCTGTATAGTAGCATGATTCCATAATGCACCAATTCAGTAAATTGGGATACGGTGCGGGGATGAGCAGCGGAATTTGTGCCGCTGGCAGCTATGCCGCAGGCAGCATGGAAGTGAAAAAAGCTCGGAAAGTCGTATGCCGAAGCGCAAGGACATACATAAGATACTGATTATCGGTTCAGGCCCGATTGTCATCGGTCAGGCCTGCGAGTTCGATTATTCCGGCGCCCAGGCGTGCAAAGTACTGCGGAAAGAGGGTTTTAAGGTCGTCCTGATAAACAGCAATCCAGCAACGATTATGACTGACCCGGAAATGGCCGACAGGACGTATATCGAGCCGATTACACCGAAAATCGTCGAAAAAATCATCGCTAAAGAACGGCCGGACAGCCTGCTGCCGACGCTCGGCGGGCAAACGGGCTTAAATACTGCTGTGGCGCTGGCTGAGAGCGGCGTTTTGAAGAAATATAAGGTCCGGATGCTGGGGGCGAACCTGCGGACTATCAAAAAGGCCGAGGAGAGAGACCTTTTCAAGAAGATAATTCAAAAGTGCGGGCTTGAAGTGCCCAAAAGCGGCTACGCCCATAGCTGGGATGAAGCAAAGAAAATCATCGACCATGTGGGATATCCGGCGATTATCAGGCCGAGCTATACACTGGGCGGGACCGGCGGAAACGTTGCTTATAATGCCGAGGAATACGCCGAGTATATCCACTGGGGGCTGAGCCTTAGCCCGAAGAGCCAGGTGCTGGTCGAGGAATCCGTCGTCGGCTGGAAGGAATATGAACTGGAAGTCATGCGAGACAAGAAAGACAACGTTGTTATTGTCTGCTCTATAGAGAACCTCGATCCGATGGGGATCCATACCGGCGACAGCATCACGGTCGCCCCGGCACAGACCCTTACCGATAAAGAATACCAGATTATGCGGGACGCCTCGCTGACAATCATCAGGGCGATCGGCGTCGAGACCGGCGGCTCAAATATCCAGTTCGCCGTCAATCCCGAGAACGGCAAGCTTTACGTCATCGAGATGAATCCGAGGGTCTCGCGAAGCTCGGCGCTCGCGTCCAAGGCAACGGGTTTTCCCATCGCCAAAATCGCCTCGCTGCTGGCAGTAGGATACACACTCGACGAGATTCCCAACGACATCACGAAAAAGACGCCGGCCTGCTTCGAGCCTACTATCGATTATTGTGTGGTCAAGTGGCCCCGGTTCACGTTCGAGAAGTTCCCGAAGACCAATCCCGAGCTGACCGTCCAGATGAAATCGGTCGGCGAAGCAATGGCCATAGGCAGGACGTTCAAGGAATCGCTGCAGAAGGCGATTCGCTCGCTGGAAATCGACCGTTATTCGCTCGATAACCGGTATATCAAGAGCGAGCTTTCGACGCAGGAGCTAAAGAGAAAGCTGCGAACAAACTGCTGGGACAAGCTTTGGTACGTCGCCGAAGCACTGCGGCGAAAGCTGCCCATCGAGGAAATCTTCGCCCTGACAAAAATCGATCGCTGGTTCCTCAACAACATAAAAGACATCGTCGATCTCGAGCAAAAGATAAAGCAGGCACAGACCAAACGCAACCGCCCCGGCGTCATGAGCCTCGGAGCCGGCATGCTGAAAAAAGCGAAAGAGTACGGTTTCAGCGATAAGTACCTGGGCACACTTCTCGATGTCGATGAACTTGATGTGAGAAAACGCCGGCAGGCCCTTCACCTAAACTCGGTCTATAAGACCGTCGACACCTGTGGCGCCGAATTCGAAGCAACGACCCCATATCTATATTCCACGTTCGAAGCCGAGTGCGAGGCCAATCCGACCGGCCGGAAAAAAGTCATGATCCTCGGCGGCGGGCCCAACCGCATCGGCCAGGGCATCGAGTTCGACTACTGCTGCGTTCACGCCGCGTTCGCTCTTAGAGAAATCGACATCGAATCGATCATGGTCAACTGCAATCCCGAGACGGTCAGCACCGATTATGATACTTCGGACCGGCTGTATTTCGAGCCGCTCACGTTCGAAGATGTCATGTCAATCGTGGAGAAGGAAAATCCGGACGGCGTGATCGTGCAGTTCGGCGGACAGACGCCGCTCAAACTGGCGGTGCCGCTCGAAAAGGCCGGCGTAAAAATCATCGGCACATCGCCCGACAGCATCGACCGCGCCGAAGACCGCAAGCGCTTCAACAAACTCGTTGACAAGCTCAAGCTCCGCCAGCCGTTCAGCGGCACGGCAACAACTTATACCCAAACGCTCAAGATAGCAAACAAGCTCGGTTTCCCGCTGCTCATCAGGCCAAGCTTCGTCCTCGGCGGCCGGGCCATGCAGATCGTCTACGACCAGAAGGAACTGAAAGCCGGCGTCCAGGAAGCTGTCGAAGCCTCCGCCGGACGCCCCATCCTTATCGATAAATTCCTTGACGATGCGACCGAACTGGATGTCGATGCCATCAGCGACGGCAGTAAAGTCGTCATCGGCGGTATCATGGAGCATATCGAGGAGGCCGGCGTCCATTCCGGCGACAGTGCCTGCTCGCTGCCTCCGGTCTCGATAAGCAAAAAGGTACTGGCCGAGATATCCAGGCAGGCCAAACTGCTGGCGCTGGAATTGAAAGTCAAAGGCCTGATTAACATCCAGTTCGCTGTCAAAGACGGCCAGGTCTATATCCTCGAAGTCAATCCGCGAGCGTCCCGGACGATTCCATTCGTCAGCAAGGCAATCGGCGTACCGCTGGCGAAGCTCGCCGCAAAAGTCATGACCGGGATAACTCTGGACGAGCTTGGCTTTACACAAGAAGTCCAGCGCAGCCACTTCTCCGTCAAAGAAGCGGTATTTCCGTTCCTGAAGTTCCCCGGTATCGACACGCTTTTAGGCCCGGAGATGCTCTCGACCGGCGAAGTCATGGGCATCTCGGATGATTTCGGCATTGCGTTCGCAAAATCGCAAATCGCAGCAGGAAATATCCTTCCGACCACCGGCAACGTTTTGTTCAGCGTCAGAGACAGTGACAAAGCAAAAGCGGTCGAAGTTGCCCGCAAGATGTACGAGATGGGCTTTAAGATTATCGCGACAAAGGGCACGTGCATCGCTTTGATAAACAATAATATCCCGTCACAGTTCGCGTTGAAAATGACCGAGGGCAGGCCGAATATCGTGGACTCCATTATCAACAACGAAATCGACCTGATTATCAATACGACGATCGGCAAGCAGTCAATTAAGGACTCATTCTCGATAAGAAGGACCGCCCTCGATAAGCAAGTCCCTTATGTCACAACCATAAGGGGCGCTTCGGCCGTGGCCAAAGCCATCGAGGCCATGAAGAAAAGGAAAGTCGGCGTCAAACCGATTCAGCTATACTATAGATAAAGGAAACTCCGCAGGTGAAAGCGATTTTGTTATTGGAAGACGGCACAGTTTTCGAAGGCACCTCCTTCGGCGCCACCGGTATAAAGTGCGGCGAAGTCGTCTTCAACACTTCAATGTCCGGATACCAGGAAATTCTCACAGACCCGTCCTACAACGAGCAAATAATCACAATGACCTATCCTCTGATCGGCAACTACGGCACTAACAAGCTCGATTGGGAATCGAGGAAAATCTTCGCCGCCGGTTTTATCGTCAAGGAAAACTGCAATTACCCCAATAATTGGAGAAACGCCGCCTCGCTCGACGAGTACCTAAAAGCCAACAACATCGTCGGCCTTGAAGGAATCGACACCCGCGCATTAGTCAGGCACATCCGCACGAAAGGAGCAATGCGTGGAATCATCTCTTCGACCGAATTCAGCAAAACATACCTGCGAAAGAAACTCGACCAATACCCCGGCCTTCTCGGCAGGGACATCGTCAAAGACGTCACAGCAGAAAAACCCTACCGCTGGGAGCACGGCGTAGTCGATGTATTGAGCGACACCGAATCTCTGCCGAAAAAGAAATTCAAAGTCGTCGCTTTCGATTACGGCATCAAGCAGAACATCCTCCGCCTGCTTCGCTCGCACGGCTGCGATGTCCAGGTCGTGCCGGCACAGACAACAGCAAAGCAGGTCATGGCCCGCAGGCCGGACGGCGTGTTTTTAAGCAACGGCCCTGGCGACCCGGCGCCGGTTGACTACGCCATCGAAACCGTCCGCAAGCTGCTCGGCAAAGTCCCCATCTTCGGGATATGCCTCGGCCACCAGATTCTCGCTCTGGCCCTCGGCGCCAAGACCTACAAACTAAAGTTCGGCCACCGCGGCGCCAATCACCCGGTGAAAAATCTCAGGACCGGAAAAATCGAAATCACCAGCCAGAACCACGGCTTCTGCGTGGACATGGATTCGCTTAATGAAAAACAGATAGAGCTGACCCATCTTAACCTCAACGACAACACAAACGAGGGACTTCGCTGTAAAGACAAGCCGGCCTTCTCCGTTCAGTATCACCCCGAAGCATCCCCCGGCCCCCACGACTCTAATTACCTCTTCGACGATTTCATCAAACTGATGAAAAAATCGTGACTTGCCCGCCTTGGCAGTGGCTATAAACTGTCCATGCGACTTGTGTCTTTTGATAACGCCGCGGATCATAGGCAAGCATAGCTAGTTCCATGAATCCACTGGTTGTGCTGATTGCGGAAATCTACGGACGAGGATTCGAACCTCGATCGCCCATCATTCTCTGTCACACCATTATGCAACAAAGAATTTTGGGCGGCTTTACCAATTAAGCTACCCGTAGCTGAATTTATATTATACAGATTGTGATCTACGTTGTCCATAAGGTTCTGGCGGTGAAATCAAACCCGTTTCCGGGTCAATCGACCAATAATCACAGTTTTAATACTCAAAGAGTTTTCTACCGAATAGAGTCAGGGAACGTTTATCACCCCAAGGAACACAGAATATCCTTGTATTCATATGCGAGCCAATACGAACAACTTGCGGTGGACCACCAATTGAATCAGTTTGGCCTTGCCCTTTTAGCAATGCAGACAATTGAATCAAAGGTTCATTTTCGACAGCCCTTTTATTGTCTTGGTCTGCATCAAGACTCTGAATAAGCCGGCTTCGAAATTTAGCAGCCCAATCACCAATGAAGGCCGCTTGATTAAGACGTTTATGAAAGTTGCAGCATGGTCTTGCTGAGAATACCTTACGTTTCCTATTGTACGTCAGTATCCATAGCATGAAGTCACATCTGCGCCATGAATAGCCACCGAAAATAAAAGTGGCAGATGCAGTATTAAAATCTACCATAGATTCAGTGGTTGAATTAACTAAGTCCGTAGCAATACGTAAGAGATGATCCTTCAGGTGTGCTATATCAAGTTTTCGTTTCCGCGATGGTTGGTGGGCTGCGATTGCATTGGAAAGCTGAATCATTAAGGGATATGACCAGTCAAGCTCGCCAGCGAAACATATGGCACTGTCTGAACGCGGTAACGTCAGTATTTTGGGACACGCATCGAATACATATCCACCGCGTGTGCGGCTGTCAGACGCAAAATAGAGATGTCTCAAGCCATCAGGTTGTCTTGCAACCCACGCTATTGCGATTGTCATTAATATCTCGTAATAAAGTTACCACATTAGAGTTAATAGAGTTAATAGGACGGATCCTATTTCCTGCTTCTATAATTTACTTATTAATAAACAACATTTAGTACCTTTCGCAAGCTTTTGACTTTCTTCTTGTGAAAGTGAATATCTGCAAGGTTATTTGAAGCCTGAATCTCGTCGATGAACAGCGATCGCAAGCCATTCAATTCATCCGGGCTTGGCGGATTATTCACCACAAGCATAAAGTCGAAGTTCTCTTCAAGGCGCAATACTCGGCCCGGAACAGATGACATACCTGCTAAAAGTAAACCAAATCTTACGAAGGGATATATTTGCTTTATACGCTTTGCTTTCTCGGAATAAACGATGGCATCATGGGATGTAACTCCATTGAGCTTTACCTCCACGATAAGACGAGGGATAACAGAGGTATGACCTTCGCTGGATTCCTCGTATACCAGAATGTCCTGTTGGAAACCTTTTCCGCAACCTCGAATCGGTTCACCAGAATCGATGTCCACACCCATATCAACAATGCCAGCATCATTAATAGACAAGCTGTAAAGGACACTTTTACGAGTACCAACGTAATACTGGTCTGTTTCAAGTTTCAGTTTAGAGACCAAATCATCTGTAAATTCAGCTTCTGTCATTCCTACTTTCTAATGTTTATACAGTCTGTATTCAACAGAAAAAATAGATAAGACCCCTCTGTATAAGAAGTCCCGTACTCTTCTACCATTCTTTTGTAACATCATTAAGCCCATCAACCGTAAAACCGGTTATTTTGAAATCCGTTGAGCTGATCTATCAGATGCGCAAGGTTCATGGTGTTTCGCCACGGATTCCTTCTCGTTAAGGATACATGGAAAAACAAGCCGTATTTTACTCATTTTCCAAGTCCGTAGCAAATACAATTTGTGAAAAAAACCACGGCCCGCACGATTCGAATTATCTCTTCGACGACTTTGTAAAATTGATGCAGCGCAAGTAACTCGTATCTGCTATTCGATATAAAACCCGCTGATAAATCAACAGGCTAAAAAATCATGACCAATCAGCTAATTCGCTGGTTTTCTTAATAGGCCTCCTTAAAAAAGTTCTTGACCCGAACCGCCTGAAAATGCTAAAATAGTGTTAATGAGCCAAAGGATGGATCGTAAAAGTCAAACAGGGTGAGAGGATGATGTTTTTATACAGATAAAAACCGCTTATTTAGCGGTTTATTTGAGTATAAAACAATTAACCAGTTTTGTGGCTTGAACGGACTTTCGAAATATACTTTTTCTTAACGTCCTCTTTTAGTGAATAAATGATTAAGAGGCTGAGAATGCTGCAAAAATTCATCCGGGAGGAAAAAGGGCTACACAGTTCTGAGTATGCTTTATTACTCGGCTTAATCTGCTTAGCCCTTATCGCGGCTGTCACTGGTTTGGTTATTGCAGTAGATGCCATATTTAAATCTGCTGCAAATGTATATGATCCATGATAATAATTTGCCAATAGTCTATCAGAATAATTGATCAGCGTAGTTTTTTCTGTAAATGGCCCGGACAATCCATTCCCCACAACTCAAACTGACTTATTGAAAAACATCATCAAGCTCATACGACATGACTAACTTGAATCTTGTTTCTCGTATCTTCATTCCTGATATGCAATTGCTTAGCCTATATATTGCATTTGTTATCACCCTAAAGGAAATTCTCTGAGTTTTTTCTTGCTTATCCCCTTATTTAATACTATATTGACCATAGAAAAACGACTTAGCGAGACATCCGGGATTAGCCTATTTATAGTTAAAGGATTCGGATATGAACCTTACAAATTCATAGTTCGGAGAAATAACTCATGAGAATCTTAACATTAACAAGAGCATTGGTAATTTTACTGGTTTTTTCAATAGTTGCCGCATTGATTACTCCACCGGATTTGATTTCTCAGCTCACTTTAATATTTGGAATGTTAATCGTTTGTGGTCTTTTAACTTTTATTATCTCCCGATTCAAATCGCTTAAACAAACGCCGGAGAGTATAAAGAAACTGATAATCGTCATGGTATGCCTTCTCTCAATCTCAATAACATGCTCTGTTACTTTCTATATGCGATGTCACCAAATGAAAATCGCTTATAATGATTTGAGAACCGGGCAGTCCGACCAAGTCGAACAAGAAAAATAAACACATTACAGGATGCAAAGGGAAATGTAAGACATGGTTAAGAACAAAAAGTCCAATCGTCTTGTATGGATACTATCCCTGACTTTCGGACCAATTGTATATTGCATACTACTTCTTAACTTAATTGGAATGCCGAATATCGAATTCATCAAGAACAACATTATTGATCTTTTGGTTACTATTGCAGTCTGTTGGTCAGTAGGTTTCGTGTCTGTTTGGATCTGGTATTGGCTGGGAAAATTTGTTATCAAATATGGTCCATTTATGTGATCCAGAATATAGAAGATATTCTGAAATATGTTAAAGATAACTATATAAGAAGTACATTGGGAGTATGGTATGGCAGTGTATCTGAGAGTCGGAGGAAAAAATTTAGATGTTGATACCTACTTGCAGGAACACCCCTGTGAAACGGCCAACGTGTGGCACAAGGGAGAACTGGGTTACCCGAAAAGTCAAGGTCAACAAAATGATTCTGATCTCAACATTTTGGTCAGTGATGCTGAACGCAATGACCTTGGCAAAGCAATAGAAGATACAATTTCGTTTTTAGAAGACGAGAATAATCGCGATGAGATTCAAGCTCTCATGAGTTATCCTGATGTCGAGGGAGGCACTTTAGATTTCGGAATCGATCTTGATGACCTATCGGAATATCCTATTCAATACTACACCTTTCCGCCAAATATGCTCCAACTGGCTGGAAGTCTTGGATTGTGTTAAGAGATATCTCTTTATCCATTCTAAGATGAAGAGAATACGGAATTCTGACTGGTGGATTAAAACCCACCCTACCTGAATTATTTTCTCTGTGTCCTCTGTGGCTAATTACTCCCACTCTATTGTTGCGGGGGGTTTGCTGGAGATATCGTAAACGACGCGGTTGACGCCGCGGACTTCGTTTATTATGCGATTGGAAATGTTACCGAGGACTTCATACGGGATTTTAGAAAAATCGGCCGTCATGAAATCGACGGTCTCGACGGCACGGATTGCGACGACGTTTTCGTAGCTTCGCTCGTCACCCATCACGCCAACTGTCGAAATTGGCAGCAGGACGGCAAGGGCCTGTGATATTTTTCTGTAAAGGCCCGCCGACTTGATTTCATCTATCAGGATTTCATCGGCCGCACGGAGTATTTCCAGCCGCTCTGGCGTGACATCGCCGATGATGCGGACGGCAAGGCCCGGGCCGGGGAAAGGATGCCGCCATACCATGTCTTCGGGCAGTCCGAGGTACTCGCCGACTAATCTAACCTCATCCTTGAACAAGTCCCGCAAAGGCTCTACCAGCTCGAAGCCCAATTCGGCGGGCAGACCGCCTACGTTATGGTGCAGCTTGATATTCGCAGCGGGATTGCCGTCTTTCGAGCCGGACTCGATGACATCAGGATAGAGCGTACCCTGGGCGAGGAATTTGACGTTGGGGATTTTCGCCGCCTCGGATTCGAAGGCTTTTATGAACTCGGCGCCGATGATTTTGCGTTTCTGCTGCGGGTCGGTTACGCCTTTCAATCCGGCAAGAAATTGCTCGGACCAGTCCACAACGCGCAGGTCCATGTGGAAGTGGTTGCGAAAAGTCGAGACAACATGCTCGCGCTCGTTCTTTCGCAGCAGGCCGTTATCGACGAAGATGCAGACAAGCTGGTCCCCAATAGCCTTGTGAACAAGCGATGCGGTGACGGAGGAATCGACGCCGCCGCTCAGGCCGCATATTACCGTGGCCTTGCCCACCTGCCTGCGGACGGCCTCGACGGTTTCGCCTGCGAAATCGCTCATCTTCCAGTCGCCGCCGCAACCGCAAATGTCGTAGAGGAAATTCTCAAGAATCTGCGTGCCTTTGGGTGTGTGCGAGACTTCCGGGTGGAACTGGACGCCGTAGAATTTCTTCTTTTTATGCCGGACCGCCGCAAACGGGCACGTTTCCGTGCTTGCTAAAGTGGTAAAATCGTTGCCCAATTGCTCTATCTGGTCGCCGTGACTGGCCCATGCCGTAATGAACTCCGGCAGATTCGCCAACAGATCGCTTTTATCGATAATAGTCAGGCTCGTCCGCCCATATTCGCGGCGCTCGGCGGCTGTAATTTTTGCTCCTAAGACCTGGCAGCCCAACTGCATGCCGTAGCAGATTCCGAGTATCGGCACGTCCAGCTCGAAAATCTTCTCATCGCACCTCGGTGCGTTTTTATCGTAGACGCTTGCCGGTCCGCCGGAAAGGATGATTCCCTTCAGGTGCAATTTCGATAATTCCTCGGCCGGCGTGCCGGCGGGAAAGATTCGCGAATATACGTTCTGCTCGCGGACCCGCCGGGCGATTAACTGGCCGTACTGACTACCAAAATCCAATATGGCGACTATTTCCCTGCTCATATATACACATCCTCGATTCTTGATTCTCGATGCTCGACGCTCATCAAATAATTGGTGCTGAGTGTAAAACATGCTGAGGGTTTTGTCAACGGTTTGGCTTGAATCCTTGTAATCGGCCCCGGCTGCTGTATAATAATTTGTTTAATTTTGTATTAAGGGATTCGAACATGGCAAAACTTGCAAAACTTGATGACATCGTATCGCTGTGTAAGCGAAGGGGTTTTATATTTCAATCGAGCGAGATTTACGGCGGGCTGGCGAGCTGCTACGATTACGGCCCGCTCGGCGTAGAATTAAAGAATAATGTTAAGAAGGCCTGGTGGAAGAGTGTAGTTCAGATGCGCGATGACGTGGTTGGCCTCGATTGCAGCATCCTGATGCACCCGATGGTCTGGAAGGCGAGCGGGCACGCTGACAAGTTCGCAGATTTGATTGCCGAATGTAAAAAGTGCAATACCCGCACCCGCGTGGACCACCTCAAGGAAGAAGCTGCCGAACATGCTGACGAGCATACCGAGCACGTCGATATCGACGCTGCAATGGCCGGGGCACAGGATTTGAGCAAAAAAATATGCCCCAACTGCGGGGCGGTCGGCCAGTTCACCGAGCCGATGCCGTTTAAATTAATGTTCGAGACCCAGATGGGGGCCAACGTGGACGATTCGATGACGATGCACCTTCGGCCGGAAACGGCGCAGGGCATCTTCGCTAATTTCAGGAACGTGCTGGATACGACGCGAGTTAAAATCCCTTTTGGCATCGCACAAATCGGCAAGAGCTTCCGAAATGAGGTGACGACCAAGGCGTTTATCTTCCGGACGCGCGAGTTCGAGCAGGCCGAGCTGGAATTTTTCTGCGAGCCCGGCACGGACGAAGAGTGGTTCGAGCACTGGAAAGAAGCCCGCTTCAACTGGTATCTCGACCTGGGCATCAAAAAAGAAAACCTGCACTTCCGCGAACACGATGCTGATGAGCTTGCACACTACGCCAAGGGCTGCGTGGACGTCGAGTACAAGTTCCCGTTCGGCTCCGGCGACTGGCAGGAGCTTGAAGGCATTGCTAACCGCACTGACTTCGACCTGCGCCAGCACCAGCGGGGAATCAGAACACTCAATAAATGGTATGAAAACAACCGCGACCTGACCGGCATAGAATTGTCCGCCGAAGCAGAGGATTACAACAAAGGCCCGCTCTCGTATTTCGACGACCAGCAAAAGCTGCGATACATCCCATACGTCATCGAGCCGAGCGCCGGCATCGACCGCAGCGCACTGGCATTTCTTGTCGATGCTTACGATGAAGAGGAAGTCCGCGGCGAAACAAGAAACCTGCTGCGATTCCATCACGCTCTTGCTCCGGTGAAAGCAGCAATCTTTCCGCTCGTAAAAAAGGACAGCATGCCGGAAATCGCGAGAAAGATTTACGACGACCTTAAGAAATATTTCAACTGTTTCTACGATGAAAAAGGCGCCGTCGGCCGGCGCTATCGCCGACAGGATGAGGCCGGTACGCCCTTCTGTATCACCGTTGACGGTCAGACCTTCGAAGACAATACCGTCACCGTACGCGAACGTGATTCAATGGAGCAGATAAGAATCGCTACAGATCAACTGCTCAACCATTTGCGAGAAAAACTGGACATCTGAGAAATGTCCGAAGACAAAAAGCGAGACAAAAAGAGCGATGAAGCAAGACGCCGCTTCGGGCGGTTCTGGTCTACATTCGCAATCGTGGTGATTATATGCTGTCTCGTCTGGAAGATTATTTTATGGAACTGCCGCTCACCGGACGAACAACTTGCCGCGATCGAGGCTTCCCTCGCCATACCGGAATCCGAAAACGCAGGTGTTACCTACCGCAAACTTGCCGAAGATTACCTGCCTCTTCCAACGGATCCTCCTGTTGTGAACAAGCAAATTCTGTCGTTGACCCGCGAAGAGCCCTGGGACAGCAATGATTATCCCAAACTTGCCGCCTGGCTTGATGAGCGGCAGGATTTGATCTCGAAGCTGCTCGGTATATCCAGGATGAAGAAATGCCGGCTCCCAATCCCCTTAGACAGGCAGAAAATGAGCCATTTTACTAATCCCGTTCGCCAAATGCATGGCTGGACTTCATTGCTCATTCGTTCCGGCAATATGGACACAGGAGAAGGCCGAATAGATGCTGCAATTGAAAAATACGCCTGCATCCTGCGGATGGGCTCCCACCTGTGCCAACAACCGGTTTCGTCCTATTACAATAATGGCATTGTCACGGAGTCATTGGCCCTTCAATGTTTGGAGAAGCTTATTACACAAACCGAACTGTCAGACAAGCAATTAGCTGCAATCGAAGCGGCGATGCTGCCGCCCAGGAATAAATGGAAACAAGACTCAAAAATAATGGTCAAAGTCCAAAGACTGCTGCAGAACAATCAAAGAAGACGGTTCAGAATCATAGACTGGCGCAGGTACTGGGAATATTGGAAGGTAATAAACAAGTCTGATGATTATAGTCTCAATGCAGCACATAGATCCCATCTCAACACCCTTGCAAACCGCCGCAGAATGTATGTCCTGATAGCACTGCAGCATTACAAAAACAAAACAGGAAATTGGCCCCAAAGCCTTGACCGGATTAAACCGCCGCCTTCGAAGGAAACGCTCATTAATCCACATAACAACACACCGTTTGTCTACGAATTGACAGGTGAGAATTTCACGCTCAGTAGCAGAAGAAAGGACTGAGAAATGTCCGAAGATAAATCGCAAAACAAAAAGACATATAAGACCAAACGCCACACATGGTATCCTTTGGCTGTATTGTTTATCGTATTTATTGTGGCAATTGTCTGCTGCTTTATCTGGCAGAAACACTTATGGAATATCGGATCAATAGATCAGAGACTTGCTGTTATCGATGCTGAGCTGGCGATTCCTGACTTTGAAAACGCCGCAGTCTACTACAGAAGGTTTTTCACAGATCCTAATAATGCTTCCACTCTGGATGATCTGGCCAGCTATACTCCATCGGCCTATTGTGAGCCCTGGGCGGACATCGAACATCCGGAATTGGCCGGCAAGCTCAAAAAGTACCGCACGTTCATAAAAAAGCTGCTCGATATCTCCGAAATGGAGCAAGCCCGTTTTCCGGTTGATATCGCGCCCGGCCCTGATTCCTGGCAGATGCTGAGGGATATGCGAAAAGTAATCTTCGTTCTTTCCTGGGCCGGGGCGAACGATCTGGCTAAGGATCGAATCGATACTGCTCACAGCAAATACCGATGTCAGATGCAATTGGCCCGTCACTTATTGCAACAGCCGGGGACATACCACAAAATCGTTGGAATTGCCTTCGAGGCTGTTGCTCATACGAACATCAAAATTGCCCTGATGTATAACAAGATAACACCAGAGCAACTGAGAGCCCTTGAATCGATTCTTGAAATCCCCATGGATCGAGGGGAAGGACATGCCGAGATTGCATCAAGGATTGATAGTCTTCTTGATGAAAAAGAACGGTCGAGGATGTCAACAGTCGAACTACTCAAGCACTTGTGGTTTGGGCGTAAGAATCGAAAGCAGCAGGAACAGGCTCGACGCAGGAGTAATCTGAGGATTCAGTCAATCCGGCAAGCAATGCCGATCCTCATTGCCCTTCGCCGCCACAAAGAAGAAACCGGCACATGGCCCGAGACACTCAAACAGATCGAACCGAAGCTGCCCGGACAGATGTTCAACGATCCCCAGAACAATTGTTCTTTTGTCTATAAGCGCCACGGCGACGATTTCATCTTATACAGCAAGGGCCCCAACGGCATCGACGAAGATGGTGTTGCTTCTCGGCCCGCTGACGATTATCCTATATGGCCGCGAAAAATCAAACAAATCCCGGCAGGAGAACAATAGTGGAGACTACTCACGCGAAAAACCAACTTGTGAGCCTGCCGGCCGAAAATAAAATATTGAAGAAAACCACCTTCTTGAGCGTCTCTGTTTATGATAGATTAGGAGCGTAAAATGAAAAAACTGTACCTGACAAAAAAGGACAGCAAGATTTTGGGGGTATGCGGAAGTATCGGCGAGACTTACGATATCGATCCGACAATCGTGAGACTCATGACCATTTTCTTATGCCTGTCAACCGGGATAATTCCGCTGCTGCTGACATACTTCATAGCATGGATAATTATTCCGAAAGCACCCAGAGTCTAAGCGAAATACAGCAAAGCCAAACGGGACAACAAAAGCTGAGATCTTAATAATGGAAGAACAAAAGCAAGAGAAGAAAAATCACGGTCTCGTTAAACGAATCTTCAAATGGATTGGCTTGGGCATATTAATACTTTTAATTCTTCTGGCACTTATTGTCGAAGCACCCAAGAAACTGGTCATACTGCTGCTGATAATTCTCGCTGCTTTTACGGCTTTGCCCAAACCGGCAAGAAAATGGTTCTGGCTCAGTGTGGTCGCTATAATACTTTTATTGATTGTCTGGATTTTACTGCCGGAAAATAATGAAGGCTGGCAACCATATCAATACAACTTTGATAAAGAACTACAAAAGCTTCAAACACAATACTCAATCCTGCCGGAAGAAAACGCCGCGATACTCTACGATCAACTTATGGAAAGATTTGATGCCAATGACTATTACATTATAGATATAGTTGACTCTAATTCCGATACCTTCGACAAAATTTTCCGAAATCCATGGCGAAGCGAAGATTATCTTGAAATTGCCGATGGACTCAGGTATGTACAGGGAGCAATAGATACATTAATAGAAATATCCGAAATAAAACAATGCTTATTCCCCATAAACGATCCTTATTCTCCAAGCGATAGAAATTCGACTTTTAGACGTTGGGCACGATTACTGGTTATAGCAACCAATAATGACATTGCCGAAGGTCGTGTTGATAAAGCCATACAGAAATTCGCAGCCATTCTACAAATGTCAAGACACCGATATAAGCAGCCAACATTAATCGATTTTCTAAATGGAATAGGAGTCGAAAGCCTGGCACTTTATCACTTTAATCGAATCATTATAGAGAGAAAAGATTTGGACGAGCATTTGAATATTATCGAAAAGGCTTTCCAGGATATTAAAAACGACTGGAATTCTATTTACGCTAATACTCTCGAATACGATAAGCTTCAGGCTGCAATTGAACTGGCCTATTATTATGAGATAAATGCCAAAGGTAAAATAAGACTAAGCCGAGATCCCTGGGGACTTATGAGGGCAAACGCCCGCGAATTTTATGAAGGTTCGGAAGCCGATATTGAACAGATAAATACTACCATCACAGATTTCTTATATCCTTCATATATAAAGAGAAAACTAACCAAAGCAGAAACAATACTCCACTGGTTCATAATGCCATCCGATCCGGAAAAGGCCGCTAAGATTCTTTATACCTGCATGGACAATTATGATTTCATGGCTGAGCCTGATTTTGACTGGAAAACGCAATTACAAGAAGTTGATCCATTCGACACATGGAGCAATCTCTACCGATTCATGTTCTACAGTACGCATATCGAGCAGCTCATTGCCGATAAATGCGTAGAAAGCAATTATAGAACGCACAACTTATACTTAAGAACATTAACTCATCGCAGAGGTTCCAGACTTCTGTTAGCAATAAAACAATACCATAATCAACATAGCGTCTGGCCGCCTGATCTCGATTCGATAAAATCTGCCGCACCGCCCGAAGCTTTTATTGACCCCGTCACCGGTAATCAATTACAATATGAAAATCATGGTAAGCGTTTCTCACTCTATGGAGAAACGGCAAACATTTGGCCGAAATAAGCAGGTTTTTGGAATCGAGAGCAGGACATGGAAAAAACGACTATTGACAGTTTAGGGCGGTTCGCAGACAAACAAGCTACTCTCGAAGGCTGGCTTTATAACAGCCGGGCGAGCGGGAAGGTTCAATTCCTTATAATTCGGGACGGCACGGGTCTTTGCCAGTGCATTGTTGAGAAAGGCAAAGTCTCCGATGAGTTGTTCGAGCAGCTCAAACACATAGGGCAGGAATCGTCGCTGGTCGTAACTGGTCTTGTGCGCGCCGATGAGCGGAGTGTGGGTGGATATGAGTTAGCGGTGACCGATGCCAAAATAATCGCGCCAGCAACGGATTATCCGATTACACCGAAATCGCACGGCATAGATTTTCTGCTCAAGCATCGCCATCTTCACCTGCGCTCACAGAGCCAGTGGTGCATCGGGAAAATCCGTCATACAGTTATCGACGCTATCCGGAGATTCTTCAACGATAACGGCTTTACATTGATCGATACGCCGATTCTTACTGCCGCGGCGGGCGAAGAAGAGCAGTCATTATTCGAAGTCGATTATTTCGGAGAACCGATATTTCTGACGCAGACCGGGCAGTTGCATCTGGAATCTGCGGCGATGAGTTACGGCAAGGTTTACTGTTTCGGGCCGACCTTCCGGGCGGAAAAGAGCAAGACCCGCAGACATCTGACCGAGTTCTGGATGGTCGAGCCGGAAGTCGCTTTTATCGAACTGGATGGATTGCTGGAACTGGCGGAGAATTTCGTTTCTTCGATAGTCGCCCGGGTTTTGCAGGATAATAGAAGTCAGCTTGAAACACTCGGAGCAGATATTCCGGCACTGGAAAAAATCACGCCCCCCTTCTACCGGCTCACTTATACCGAAGCTTCGGAGATTCTGACCAGCCAAAGGACGAAAGATTTTCTCGCCGGGCAGTTGGAAGAATTCAGGAATCAAAAGCAGGAAATCGAAAGCAGAATCGCCGAACTCGAAGACCAGCAGAAAGGCCAGATAAAACAATGGAAGCGGGACAAGAACGCCGCTGAGCTTATCGAGTTGCGTAGCGAGCTTGCGGAAGTCGAGACAAAGATCGAGAATAATCCCAAGCACGCTCAACTTGCCGCTGATTTTCGCTGGGGCAAAGATTTAGGCGGCTCGGACGAAACCATCATCTCGCAAATGCACGACAAGCCTATATTCGTCACGCACTATCCGAAGCAGGCCAAGGCCTTTTACATGAAGACCGACAGAAGCAACGAGGACGTCGTTTTGAACTTCGATTGTTTGGCTCCCGCCGGTTTCGGCGAAGTCATCGGCGGCTCAATCAGAGAAGACGACCACGACCGACTGGTTGAGCGGATTAAGGAGCAGGACCTCAAGAAAGAAAATTACGAGTGGTATCTGGACCTGCGAAAGTACGGCTCTGTCCCGCACGGCGGCTTCGGCCTCGGCGTCGAAAGGACCGTCGCATGGCTCACCGGGCAAAAGCACATCCGCCAGTGCATTCCATTCCCTCGAATGATGGACAAGGTATACATTTGAGCTTAAAGCCAGCGTAAAAAGCGAGATTACATAATTTTATAACGTCATGACAATCTGGACGATACAAAAGCTCCTGAACTGGACTACAGAATATCTTACGAACAAGAGCGTTGATTCCCCAAGATTAAGTTCAGAGTTGCTGCTATCTCACGCATTGGGGCTCATGCGTATTGAGTTATATACGCAATTCGACAAACAGGTGCCGAAGCAACAATTAGATCATTTGCATGACCTGGTAAAACGTGCCGGCCTGCACGAGCCTGTTGCTTACCTGACCGGAAAGACCGAATTCTATTCTCTCGAGCTTGATATAACCAGCGATTGCCTGATCCCCCGGCCTGAAACCGAACTGCTCGTTCAGCGTGCGATAGAATACCTGCGGACATGTTCCGGCATACAATATGTCTGTGATTTGTGTACCGGCAGCGGTTGTATCGCCGTAGCAATCGCAAAGAATTTCCCGGATGTACGAATTACTGCAACGGACATATCCGCCGCCGCTCTTGAAGTTGCCGCCCGGAACGTTGAAAAATACAAGCTTAAAGAAAATGTCCGGCTGTTATGCGGCGATTCATTCGAGCCTATCATCCAACAGTTAGACGTTAGCGAATTTGATTTAATTGTCTGCAATCCTCCTTATGTAAGCACTGCTGAATACGAGAAGATCGAAAAAAATGTAAAGGATTTTGAGCCGGTATTAGCCTTGCTTGCCGGATCTGACGGCTTGGATGTTTACCGAAAGATTATTGAGAAAGTGGATGATTATTTAAAATCCAGTGCTTCGTTAATGCTGGAAATTGGTTACGCCCAGGGCTCCGCAATCAAAGATCTGCTCGAACAATCCGGTATCTTCGCTGAAGTTAAAATCGAAAAAGACTTTCACAACAACGACCGTATGATAATTGCAACAAAATTGTCATCCTGAGTCGACGATTGAATCGCTCTTTCCGATATCCTTTTGTTTCCGTACCTTCTCAAGTTCATCAGCCAGTTTGCCGACTTCCAGACGTAGTCTTATATTTTCTCTTTTGTTTCGTAAAAGTAGTCTAACGATAAAAATAATCACAATAATAGGAATACCATATACTATTAAACTAACGACAAGTATAGCAATTAACTCAAACGATCCTGGAGCCCAAAAACCTAAAATATTATCTATCATTATCCAATCCTTTACCTTTTTATCTTGTACTCGTATTATTTTCAATTAATAGAACGACAGACAATCAACTTCGTTGTCTCCTCTCGCACCTTATCTAATTTGATTCTCAGATCGCTTAATATTTGAAATCCCATGCCTTTCTCAGCGAGGAGTATACCGACAAGTAGATGCTCTGCTCCTATGTACTCATGGCCCCATTCGTTGGATTGCTTATAGGCGTATTTAACGACATTGTGAATATCATCGGAGAGTTTAGTTTTACCGGTACCGTTTTGCGCTGCCGGCTTGCATATCATCTCGTATAGATCAACGCACTTGTCTTCTTCGGCACCAAGGTTCTTTAGAATCATTGCGCCAAGGGAATCCTTAACAGACACGATCCCAATCAAAATGTGTTCAGTACCTACAAGGACAAAACCATCCTTGCGAGCCTGTTTTTCAGCCGTCTTTAAAACCGCTTTTGCCCGTGGCGTCCAAGGGATCTTTCTGCTCTGGATAGCATTTTTTATCATCTCATTTGCGTTAATACCTATTTTAAAATCACACATTTTTTTATCTCCCATCGCAGGATAAACCTTTTTCGATTCCAGCCAGGCATCTACATCAGCCCGGTCAAACTTGATATTTTTTGCGGTTATTCGGATATACGGCGGGCAATCGCCGCTTGCTATGTACTTGTAAATCGTGCGTTTTGAATCGCCCAGATAAACTGCCAAATCTTCTATTGACATCAATTGCATAGTGTATATTCCTTACGACAATGCAGTATTATATCACTATATGCAGTCATATGCAATATATTTTTGCTTTTTTTTTTGATTTTTTTTAAATTTTTTCTGTCACAGAAAATCATAACCGCATACTGATGGTAATTATATACTTACGGATTTTTCTATCTTTTAATGAAATTATAAAAGTGTTGAAAAATGCTCATCTAAAATTCACGTACAATTGATTCATTCTCGCACAAAATACCAATGAATTTGATTTCTTATTTATTACGTGAATTACAAGCACATCCCCCCGAACTGCACATTGCTCCCATTTTGACACATAAAAATATCTAACAATTGCCCATATTACATAAATAGGCAATAATAAAGCCAGATTCTAGAAAAACAGAATCTGGCTTCGGAGGAGGGTGATGAAAAGCTGATAATAGCGCGCCCCGAAAAATCCGTTTATTTTGTTTTAATCTTCCCTAATTAATAATCGAGTAAATAACAAAGTTTTCTTTAAAGAAAAAGTGTAAAATTAAAAAAAAGCTACACTTTATTTAATATAAATCAAGATTTAAATCATGGAATTCCTAAATAAATTCAATTTTTTCGAAAAAATATCCATATCCAACCAAATAACCCAATTAGATTACGCTTGATAAATTCACTTTGTTCCAATATTTTAACTATCTGTCTGTTATATTTTCGATACCTATTGACCTGAAAGAATGATTATGAATACCAAAATCACGATTTCTGAGCTTTTTCAAGCCAAGCGTCAGAACCGCAAAATCGCTGCAATAAGTTGTTACGATTACAATACAGCCAAACTTATATCTCAGACAAACGTACAAATGATATTGGTTGGCGACTCCGCTGCGCAGGCCGTGCTGGGATTCGACACAACCCTGCCGGCGACGATGGACTTTATGGTTACCATTACAGCAGCCGTCAGGCGAGGAGCACCAAACGTTTTTCTTGTTGCCGATATGCCTTTTCTGTCTTGTCAGCTCGGAATACCTGAGGCGATAAAGAACGCCGGCCGGTTCGTTATCGAGGCAGGGGCACAAATGGTAAAAATCGAAGCGGCAAGCCCATACCTCGATGTAATTAAAGCAGTCAGTGACGCAGGTATAGCCGTAATGGCTCATATCGGAATAAGACCGCAAAGCATAAGCAAAATAGGACGATTTAAAGCTGAAGCCACCACGGCGGAAATGGCCGCCGAATTAATAAGTCTCTCCGACCAGATGGTCAACAATGGAGCAAGCTCCCTTCTTATCGAAGGGACCGCCGCCGAGGTAGCAGAGATAATCACCAAACGCCACGAAGTGCCTGTAATAAGCTGCGGTTCAGGACCAAACTGTGACGGACAGATCCTGATAGCACCCGATGTCTTAGGACTGACACAGGGACCGAGCCCGAAGTTTGCCAAGAGTTATGGTAACTTAGCTGAGAGCACAATAAAGGCATTTAAGGCCTATGCCGACGAAGTAGAAAAAGGCCGGTTCCCCGACAACGAGCACAGCTATCATATGAAATCCGGAGAATTCGAAAGGCTGCAGAAATTACTTAAAGGCAACCTTTAGGTTTACAGCAACAAGCTCAAAATTAACACTAACCAGCCTAATCTTAGAAACACTGCCGAGATCGAACAATTACTTAACGACTACGCATTTCATTTGCTTCTGGTCTCGGATAAGCAGTTTTCCATCGGAAAGTGCCAGCGGTGCCCAGTTCTGAGTTGAGCCTCCAACTCGTGCTGCTATACCTTCACTGTCCGTTCCTCCTTCTGCAAGCACCTCTGCTGATGCAAGCGGCTTAAATCCGGATGGATCAGGCTCTATAAGATACAAAGTCTTCGCACCGTCGGAAGCCAGAATCAGACCGTCAGCCAGAATCATGCTGCCTTTATTAAAATTAGTTGAACGTCCTGTTTTCCACATGATCTTGCCATCCATGCTCATGCACACCAGGCCGTCACGACGACTGTTGGTTCCGAACTGGGCATAGAAATAACCGTTATGCAATATCGGCGGTTTTGTCTGATCGCCGAATTCCTCGGTTGTGAAAAGTTCCGTTGCGCCGTAGCTGCCGTCCGCCTTTTTTTCGACCTTTATCATCGTTGCACCGAGTTCATATCCACCTACAATCAGCACTTTGTTATCACCGGCATCAACTGCACTCGGCACTGAAATATGACATTTCCACTGCTTGTACTCCCAAAGGATTTCTCCCGTAAGGGGTTCTATTCCAACAACATTACCCAGAGTTTGAGGCGCTCCTCGATTTCCGAAAGGATTAGTAGATGAAATAACCATTACAACATGGTCTTTTCCGTCTATTTTCACAACTGAAGGACTGGCATATGATTCATTGACAAGATTGGGTGTTTTCCAGGCAACATCACCTGTGGATTTATTATAAGCAACCACACCGGCTTCAGGAGCCTGGGATAAAAGAATAAGCAAATCACCGTAAATAAGAGGGCACTGCGTAATTGCCCATATCGGCAGCCGTTTGCCGCCGAAATCCGTCCAAACGTTCTTGTTCCAGACAGGTTTGTGCGTGTTTATGTCTATGCAATAAACATCGCCGTTGTGACCGCAGGAATAAACATTATTGCCTTCCACGATCGGCACGCTTCGCGAGCCGGGAAACATAACCCGTCCGGGAGCATCGTATGCGAAATTCCAGAGTTCTTTACCGCTGGAAAGGTCAAAACACCGAAGGTTATCACCGACCTTGTCATCCCTGTCGAGTAAATATACTTTGCCGTCTTTGATTACTGGTCCACCAAAACCTTTGCCAAGATCAACAGTCCATAGAACTTTAGGCCCATTCTCAGGCCAGGAGCGTAGAAGTCCTTTTTCCGGCGACGTCGAATTTCGATTCGGACCAAGATACTGCGGCCAATCCGCCGCTATCGCAGCACAAGTCAGTGCTAACGTGATGATGATTGTCCGGTATTTCATTGAGATTCCATACTTCTGTTTGTTCCAATACATGATTTCTACCTCCTTATTCAGTTATTTACCGTCTGTTTCAGTGTCGCCGGGGGAGCCATCTATATATGTGCTTGCACACCAGGCATCCTTCTGCGACAGTTTCTCTGAATCGGCCAGAGCCGGATTCACACTTACCAGAGAGTATCCATCGCCATCGGTTGTATCGTACCAATTATCTTCATATTTGAAGTTTTGAATCATTGTACCGATTGCATCTACCAGCTCAATCCTCTCTCCATCATTGGCCAACGAACCGGAGTACTGGCCCGCTACGGGTAGGCCGGGGTCGTACCTGGTCTCAAATGCGACAGCATTCTTAACTACTAAGCAGCATTTGCCTGGTTCCAGCTCAAAGCTGGGGAAGGTAAAATCGATCCCATTCGTGAATCGAACCAGGTTGAGATTGATTGTCTCGGTTCCGATATTTGTCAGTTCGATGTATTCCGTGTTGGGATCATCGGGATTACCCGTATCGGCCGGGTGGTACATGATCTCGCTGATCCGCAGGTTATCCGTAATCGGCCCGACCGCGAAGATCGCATCGTGTACCGCGCTCCAGACACCGAAGAACGCACGTGCCCTGACGTATGTCGATTCCGTCAGAACGACAGGGCCGGAATATATTGTCGCGGATGCTGTATTAATGGCTACGCCGGGCAGCCGGGGGTCCTCGCCGTCAAGCGTGTAGTAGATCTCGCCGGTTTGGGCTGTCATTACCAGACTGAATCCACTCTCGACTGCACCACCATGCTGATTGAAGGTGGGTGTTTCGACGGTCGGATACCACCCCTTGGCTTTGAACTGATTGAGGACGATGCTTGTCCGATTCGGGAAGTAGTCATTAAGCAGGAAACTCACCTGGCCGAGCCAGTCATCATCCTTGGTACGCGGTCTGGTGACCTTAGCGTCGCCCCAGCGGGCGGATTCCGCAACAATCGCCAGCTCAATGGTGTCTTTGCGGGCCATCAGGAGATTGGTGGCAGTTGCCAGTGTCATGACTCCGTCGTTAAAGAAGTGCCTGTAAACATGGTCCGCGAATCGCATCTTATACTCGGGATGAGCAATGAGTTGCTGATGCAGCCATTGCGGATTGAAATATTGAAACTGCCGTCCGCAGTTATAAGGCCCCGTGCGGTTCTCATTGATGTTGAACAGCGTGTGTTCGGCATCGTGCCGGAAGAACTTAAAGCCGTCGGGAGTCGTGCGATTATAGACCGCATAGAAGTTATTCGGGCGGCTATTCTGGAGAAAGTTCGAGATTGGTGCGTCGATGTCTCCTACATAGAACGTACAAATCATATAGTTGATAAGGTTGTCAATGTCAACGAGGCGTTCGAAGTCGGGATTCGGTGTGCCGTCCGGATTGAGTCCCTGGACCTTGTAGTATGCCGCATCGGTGCTGAAGCCTTGTCTTGCCGCCTGCCAAAGCCGATTGTATGCATCCAGCGTGCCGTCCGTGACCTCAATCGTATAAGGCGCCCCGGGGCCGGCGTTAACCTTAGCCACATCATAGTCGTCTTTGTCGCCCCCGAAATACGATTCCGCATAGCGGGCCTCGGAGCGTTCCTGGGTCTGGTAGATACCCCAATACTGCCCGTTAAGATAAAGATGATAGTATCGGCTTCTCGTATAGGGTTGGCCTGTCGCTGCCTGCAGGTCACGTGAGAATACCTCTCGTAGCATGGTGTTCTTGCTGCCGTTGTCATCGCCCATGCTGCCTTTGAAGGCCCATGAGTAGTTTTGCGAGCACCGCAGGTCCACCTTGTCGAAGGCATCTACTCCTTCGTCACCAAAAAGTGGGTATCGCAGCTTGGGCGGGCCATATTCGGCGCGGAAAAACAGCCGAAAGGCGTGCTTGGCGTTGTCTGCCATTCGTCCGTAGCCTCCACGAATTCGCAGTCCAGCATCAATCTGGAATCCCTCAGTCCCGTCCGGACAGATCAGTTCCATGGAGACCGGCCGCTCCCAGTCGCGACCGTCCTGCATGGCATTGACATAGATACCCGTACTCGAGTCGAACAGATTGGCCAGAGGTGTTACCAGCGACAATGAGGGGACCGAAAGCAGCGCATCGTCCATAAGGTCTTTGTACCGGGCGTCGTTTACCACATCGGGATCCATACCATAATCGATTACCTGACTACCGCCCCCTCCCCAAATGCTGCCGCCACTGGATGCTCTCGGATCAGGCCAGCCCGGACCTGGTTTTGCTCCGGTTGACGATTGTTGTATCACATCGCTCACAAAGATATAAGTCTGCGTGCGAACAGTAGACGATATCCAGCCATCTCTGATTGCAACGGCCCGCAGGCAAGTGGTTTTTTCCACGCTCAAAGGGGCCGTATAAATGCTTCCGGCGAGACCTCGACCCTGCACCTTATCGGGTAGTTCGCCGTCGAGACTGTAGTAGATTATCACACCGGGGGTATCGCACGTCAGGACAAGAGAGAACGGCTCGTTGTAGAAACCGTGCTCATGACTGAATTCGATCTCACCGACCTGCCCTTCGTAACCTGCTGCATTCGTAGTGCCGGGTGTTGCAGCAACGAATAACCGCGACTCATCGCCGGCATCGGGATAGCGCCCATAGGAAACGTCGGAAGACAATTGTGGAAACGTCATGCTGTCGAGCAGGCTTATTCCATCGATGTCAAAAAGGCACACGCTTTCCCCGTCGGCGCTGAGCTTGAAATCTGCGTGCAGACCCTCGTCTTCTACATCTCCGTCCGCCCATATCAAAAGATAGCCCTGGGGGGTGATGGTCGTCATAGTTGGATCGGTCGCTGGAATCTGCCACTTTGTGGGATTGCCCGGATTGTCAGTCAGATACAACCCGCCTGCATCCACGGCTATACTCCCGTAGTTATAGATCTCAATCCAATCATCGTATTGCCCCTGAGGATCGGTCTTCGTCGAGTTATTAGACGGCATTACCTCGTTTATCATGAGCGATATATCCTGTCCATACCCTGTACCTCCTTGTGTTAAAATGCTGACTGCAATCATTGCAACCAAAACACTCCAAGTAATCTTCATAGTCCACATCAATATTCCTTTTCACTTTTAGAACGGTTGAGAAACATTACAAAGAACAGATATTCTAACTAAGATGATCATCCGGCATTGCAGTGAGATCCCACACTCCTCTTTTGTTCCAATACACGATCTCTACCTCATTATCCGGGATTTACCATTTCACTCAATAAACCGTATACTGTCGAGTTCCGTTATAATTGTCACCTATCCGCTAATATTTATGCGGGTTTCGTTACTTTGCTTTTACGTCGTAGCAGAGCAGTACATCCTGATCGCTGATGTACAGTTTGCCGTTGGCAATGACCGGGTACGGCCAGGCCGGTGCACTACTACGGTCCGGCTGTTCAAAACGCCCACGCTCGATGTACTGCTTCGGACTCGGCTCAATCAGGAGCATCGTGCCGCTCTCCATGCGATAGTAGAGTCGGCCGTCCGCCAGTGCCACCGAGCCCTTCGCACGACGCCCTACAGTATCACGCTGATCCCACATGACTTTGCCCGTCTTGAAGTCCAGACAAACCATCGCGCCGCCCTCATTGCCGCCGCTGGCGCCGTAGAGGTAACCATCGAGAAGGATCATGCCGCCATGGTGGTTTTGCATCTCGGTGGTCGAATAGACTTCCTCGGCTTTGACGCCGCCGCTGTCATCCTTGCTCAGCTTGACCAAACCGCCGCTCGCACCATAGGCCGAGGAAGCGAATACCGTGCCATCGTGGTAGATCGGCGTGGCGCATATAATCCCGAAGCGGTTGGCGGGTTTGTCATACTTCCAGAGGAACTTACCGTCGGATGCCGCTACACCGACGAGCGTGTTCGAGGTGAGCTGTACATACTGGCGCACCCCGTCGAAGTCGAAGGCGATGGCCGAGGAATAGGCCGCTCCACCAGAACCGCCTCCGAAACCGCCCCGGCCGGGACCACCACGACGGCCGCCGGAACCACCACGACTACCGCCTGACGCTTCGGATTCGCTGGCCGGGCTGTCGGGTAACGTGCTCTTCCAGATCGTCTCACCGGTAAGCTTGTTTAGGGCTACAATGATCGCGTCTTTGCCACCTGGAGTGCAGATGACTTTCTCGCCGTCAATGAGGGGCGATTCGCGGTAGCTCCACCTTGGTACGCGTCCGCCAAAATCATCTGTCATGCTGATTTGCCAGATGATCTTACCGTCTTCGACCTGCAGACAAGCCACATTACCGCCAAGACCCTCGACATAGAGCCGTTCGCCATCGACTGTCGGCGTGCACGCGGGTCCCTCTTTTCCCTGCGACGCTCGCTGCGCGAAAGCCGGGCCAAGGCGGGTCACCCAAAGCTCTTTGCCGTCTTTCTCGGATAGGGCCCAAACGATTTCATCCTCGCCACGGTTGCTCATGCCGAAGATCCGCCCTTCGGCGATGGATGGAGCGGTATAGCCGCCGCCGAGTTTGTCGATTTTCCAGGCTAGTGGGGGGCCATTGCTCGGCCATTCCTTGAGCAGGTCCGTATCTGCGGATTTGCCATCGCGATTGTGGCCTCGCAATTGCGGCCAATCCGCAGCCAAACTGCTGCCGGTCATTATAGTTACAATCACTGCTATCAGCATTACTTTAGTCTTCATTTTCTTGTCCTTTCTAAAGAATTGTTCTTTTACACCAAAACAAGATAGACCCCACCCACTACGTTATTAGGCCAAACCACCTAATTACTATCTATTCAGACGCCTTAAAATACTGATTTATTACAAGAAAATGCTTTTGGCTGGTAAAACTTACCCTCAATTCTGAAAGCAAACACGGCACAGGATTATAATACACCACGAAGAAAATAGAAATCAACCGCAGACGTCGTCCCGAATTAGCCTTTAGCCCTGAGTCCGTTCATCTACGCTCAGAGCCTGCCCTTGTATCTTAGATTCCAGGCTATATAAAAAGTGTGGCGTTCTTTAACAACTATATCGTTCGGGCGGGTTTTTGGGTTGCAACCCAAAAACCCGCGGCGGCAGCCGAGATCGT